>ERZ1643247.665-NODE-665-length-39483-cov-14.695267_pt1 | contig 39483 bp, 62 predicted proteins | sample MGYA00579264_ERZ1643247 | MGnify/ENA primary metagenome ERZ1643247 (study PRJEB29033, sample SAMEA4952262) | chicken gut metagenome | biome: Broiler Chicken; feature: Gastrointestinal Tract; material: Caecum | place: Ireland | collected 2018 | study: Broiler... | reverse complement strand
TCCTGAGCCCAAGAGCAGCCCAAAGCCTGAAACGGAAACGAAGAGAACTGCACCGATGGATTCAAAGCAGGAACCTGTAGCAGAAAATAAGCAAATGGAATTGAACCTAAAGGCCGGGGCCAGTATTGAACCGGACCCCAGGATTAAAAAGAGCCTTCGGGACTTGATGATTGCCAACGATATTTGCGAATGGGATATTCAAAATGTCTGCGAGGCAAAAGGCTATGTTCCCGTTGGCACGCCGGTAAGGGATTACGATGAAGTAAATCCCGGGATTGTGGATGGACTTCTGGTCGCTTCCTGGGACCAGGTATACGCGGCAATCCGGGAAATGAAAGAAAAGGATGCATTAGTTTTTAATTGACGAGGAGGTAAATGGAAATGAGCGAATACAGGGAAATGGGCTGGGACGAAGGTTTCAGCAAAGATTTCAGTGAATCAGATTTTATTGTCCTTCCGGAAGGGGACTATGATTTTACGGTGGAAAGCTTTGAGCGGGCCAGGCATGAAGGGAGTGAATGGATTCCGCCCTGCAATAAGGCCGTATTGAAGCTGCGAGTGGAGAGCCCGGAGGGGGCGGCGGTCATTACGCATAACCTGTTCCTCTGTACGAAGGATTCCTGCAGGCGGAACATTTATAGGTTCTTTGAGGCTATCGGCCAGGTAAAGGACGGGGAAGACCTGCGGCCCAACTGGTCAGTCGCCAACCTTGTAGGCCAAACGGGCAAGGCCCACATCATCCAGCGGCCGGATAAAACCGATCCCAGCAAGGTCTACAACAACATCAAGAACTTTTATCCGAAACAGGTTAAGAAATTTACACCGGGGAGCTTTTAAAGATGGAATTAAGACCATATCAGGAAGAGGCCAGGCAGGCGGTTGAATCACAGTGGGAAAAGGGACTTAAAAAAACCTTACTGGTCCTGCCGACCGGCTGCGGGAAAACCATTGTATTTGCCAAGGTGGCGGAAGACCAGGTTCGGCATGGCAGTCGGGTCCTGATCCTGGCCCACCGCGGGGAGCTTTTGGAGCAGGCGGCGGACAAGATCGGGAAGGCAACACGCCTGGGCTGTGCGGTGGAAAAGGCGGACCAGACCTGCATAGGAAGCTGGTTCCGGGTCGTGGTTGGGTCCGTACAGAGCCTGATGCGGGAGAAGCGGCTGAGCCAGTTCCCGGAGGATTATTTCGGGACCATCATCATTGACGAGGCCCATCACTGCATATCCGGCAGCTACCAGAAGGTCCTGGGCCATTTCCCGGAAGCCAGGGTTCTGGGGGTGACGGCTACCCCGGACCGTGGAGACATGCGAAATCTGGGAGAGGTGTTTGAGAGCCTGGCATATGAGTACACCCTACCCAGGGCGATCCGGGAAGGATACCTGTCCCCCATTAAAGCTATGACAATCCCCTTGAAACTGGATCTGTCCGGGGTGGCGCTCCAGTCCGGGGATTTTAAGGCCGGCGATCTTGCCACGGCCCTGGACCCGTACCTGTACCAGATTGCGGAGGAGATGGCCAAATACTGTAGGGAGAGGAAAACGGTGGTATTCCTGCCATTGGTCAAGACCAGCCAGAAGTTCCGGGATATCCTGCTGGAAAAGGGCTTCCGTGCGGCGGAGGTCAATGGGGAGAGTAAGGACCGGGCGGAGATCCTGGAAGATTTCGACCAAGGGAAATACAACGTGCTTTGTAATTCCATGCTTCTGACCGAAGGATGGGACTGCCCGTCCGTGGACTGTGTCGTAGTGCTGCGGCCCACAAAGGTACGCAGCCTTTACAGCCAGATGGTGGGCCGGGGAACCAGGCTGCATCCAGGGAAAGAGCACTTGCTTTTATTAGATTTCCTTTGGCATACGGAGCGGCATGAGCTGTGCCATCCGGCCTCTTTAATCTGCGAAAATGAGGATGTTGCCCGGAAGATGACCGAAGACTTGGAGGCAGCCGCAGGTTGCCCGGTTGATTTGGAAGAGGCGGAAAAGAAGGCATCGGAGGAAGTGGTGGCGGAGCGGGAGGAGGCCCTGGCGGCGAAGCTGGCCGAGATGAAGCACCGCAAAAAGAAACTGGTGGATCCCCTGCAGTTTGAGATGAGCATCAAGGCGGAGGACCTGGCCGGATATGTGCCCAGCTTCGGCTGGGAAATGTCCCCGCCATCCGAGAAACAGAAGGCAGCCCTGGAGAAGCTTGGGATTTGCCCGGATGAGATTGACAATTCCGGGAAAGCGGAAAAGCTGCTGGACCGCCTGGCAATCCGCAGGAACGAGGGACTTACAACCCCAAAACAGATCCGTTTCCTGGAAAGCAGAGGATTTCAGCATGTAGGAACCTGGCAGTTTGAAACCGCAAAGAAGCTGATTGACCGAATTGCGGCAAATGGATGGAGGATTCCGGAAGGGATTCGGCCATCAGAATATAAAGAAGGAGCTTAAACAGAATGGACAGCCAGTATAACCTTTTAGAAGTATTAGACCATATCAATCCGGCAGAGCTGGACTATCAGGACTGGCTGAACGTAGGCATGGCCCTGGAATACGAGGGTTATGGCGTAGGCACATGGGAAAGCTGGAGCAGACGCGACCCCGGACGCTATCATGCGGGGGAATGCGCAAAAAAGTGGAAAGGATTCAGCGGTACGGCACATGAGCCGGTAACAGGAGGCACGATTGTCCAGCTTGCGAAGGAGCAAGGCTGGACTCCCCCCTTTGACCCAGGGAGGGGTTTTGGATGGGATGAGTCAATTTCGCTCAATGGGATTGTTTTGGATAAGAACTGGGTGGAAGAGATGGAAATTGACACGCCTGATCGTGACTGGGACCCGGTAAAGGACCTGGTGCGGTATCTGGAAACTTTGTTTGACTCCACGGAAAATGTGGGCTATGTTACTCGGAGCTTCGAACGGGACGGAAAACCCATGCCCACAAAGGGCTGCTGGGACCGGACGGCGGGGCAGCTGATCGAGCTGCTGGAGCACTGTAACGGCGATATAGGCAGCGTCCTGGGTGATTACAATCCAAAGGTAGGGGCCTGGATCCGTTTTAATCCGTTGGACGGAAAGGGCTGTAAGAACGACAATGTGACGGATTTCCGGTATGCCCTGGTGGAATCGGACAGCATGGAGATTGAGAAGCAGAACGCGCTGATCCGCGAGCTGGAACTTCCGGTAGCCTGCCTGGTCCATTCCGGTAAAAAGAGCCTCCACGCTATCGTACATATCGATGCAGGCAACTATGAGGAGTACCGCAAACGGGTGGATTATCTCTATGATGTGTGCCGGAAAAATGGCTTGGACATTGATAAACAGAACCGTAATCCTTCCCGCCTCTCCCGCATGCCGGGAGTCATGAGGGACGGACAAAAGCAGTTTTTGGTTGACACAAACATTGGGAAGGAGAGCTTTACGGAATGGAAGGACTGGATCGAAAGTATCAGCGACGATCTCCCGGATCCGGAAAACCTAAAGGATGTATGGGATCATCTGCCACAGCTGTCCCCGCCGCTGATCGATGGGGTACTGCGGCAGGGACATAAGCTACTGTTGGCAGGCCCTTCCAAGGCTGGGAAATCTTTTGCTCTTATTGAGCTTTGTATTGCCATTGCGGAAGGGAAGAAATGGCTTTCCTGGGACTGTGCCCAGGGGCGTGTGCTCTATGTGAACCTGGAACTGGACCGGGCCAGCTGCCTGCACCGCTTCAAGGATGTATACGAATGCATGGGGCTCAGGCCGGACCACTTGACGAACATTGATATCTGGAATTTAAGAGGGAAGTCCAGGCCGATGGACAAGCTTGCTCCCATGCTGATCCGCCGGGCCTCCAAGAAGAATTATATCGCGGTTATCATTGATCCCATCTATAAGGTCATTACCGGCGATGAGAACAGTGCCGACCAAATGGCCAATTTCTGTAACCAGTTTGACCTGGTGTGTACGGATCTGGATGTTGCAGTGATCTACTGCCACCACCACAGCAAAGGAGCCCAGGGAGGAAAAAAGAGCATGGACCGGGCCAGCGGGTCTGGCGTATTTGCCAGGGACCCGGACGCCATGCTGGATATGATTGAATTGGAGCTTTCTGAGAGTGTATTGAAGCAGGAAGAAAACAAGGCCGTCTGTACGGTTTGCAGGCAGTACTTAGACGCCCATTTTAAATGGGAGGACGAGCTGTCCCAGGATGATTTATGCAGCAGCTACCAGATGATGAATTACTGCGAGAACAAGCTGAGCCCGCCGCAATGGGAGGATTTAAAGGCGATTACCGAAGCAGCAAAGACAAAGGCCAGGGCGATTACAGCCTGGCGGATTGAAGGGACGCTGCGCGAGTTCCCAAAGTTTCCGGCGGTCAATTTGTGGTTCGATTATCCCTGCCACCGGGTGGATGATGTAGGAATCCTGGGGGATATCCAGCCGGAAGCGGAGCGGCCTGCCTGGCAGAAAAATTTGAAACGGAAAAAGACGCCGCAGGAAGCGAAAAAGGACCGGATGAAGAGCCTGGAAGAGCAGTATGAATCCTTAAAGAGCTTCAGCAAAGAGGGGATTGTGACGGTTAAGGAGCTGGCGGAGAGTATGGGAACGACAGAAAAAACAGTCCGCAACCGGATCAAAGAGCACGGGGGATTCTGGATTGATGAAGGGAATGTAGGAAGAAAATAGAGGGAAATTTCCGGAGGGAAATCATTTCCCTGGGAAGGGAAAATATCGAGGAATTTCCCAATTTCCCTCAGAGGGAAAATATCGGGAAATCTCGGAATTTTCCCAGGGAAGGAAACGCTATATATACTACGTATATATAAATTTTCCCTTTCCCTTACGGTCAAGGGGGAAAGGAAGGAGGGCGAAAGCTCACGCCCTCCCTCCTACCTTCCCCTTCCCTTGACAAAAGAGATTTCACAGGCGGCAAAACAAATTTTACACTTTAAAGGGATGATGTGAAGATGGTGATAGAGTTTTTTATGCCGATGAATCCACCTACCTGCACCCATCAGGAGAAGCAGGTGCGTGTGGTAAAAGGCAAGCCGGTATTCTATGAGCCGATGGAGCTGAAAGCGGCCAGACAGAAATTGACCGATTATCTGTCCCGGCATATTCCACAGGAGCCGTGCCGAGATGGTGTGAGGCTGATGGTAAAGTGGTGCTTCCCAAGAGGGCGGCATAAAGATGGCAGTTATCGGATCACGAAACCGGATACGGATAATCTCCAGAAGCTTTTAAAGGACTGCATGACAAAATGCGGGTTCTGGACCGATGATGCGCTGGTGGCTTCCGAAATCGTGGAGAAGTTTTGGGCGGAGGTGCCCGGAATATATGTCCGGGTGGAGAGTTTATGATTGACCAGGATTTTTTAAGCAACCAGCAGATAAAAGAAATTTACTACGATGTGTACAATGGCTTCTGGAAAAAATACCGGGACCATGTTCCTGAATGGAGATCAGCAGAGTGGAATCGAATTGTGGAACACGAAAAACAGTTAAGGCGAAAACACAAAAACTGCCCGCTGATTCTGCATATGATTCAGGATTTGATGGATCAGCTGGAAGTCAGAAGCCGAAGGAGAGGTTATGAATCGAGCAGAGAGAAGGCGTCTGAAGAAGCAGCAGGCAGCCAGAGGGATTGAGAAGCAGATCAAGAACGATATCTTACAACAGGTAGATAATGACCGGGTGGAAGCGTTGCTGTCCTGCTTCGTTCTGGCGTTGCATGAAGAGTTTGGTTTTGGGAAGGAACGCTGCCTTAGGGCATTATACCGGATTGACAGCTATATGGAACCATACGTTAGCAGTCAGGAGAGTGTGAAACAGCTGAAGGACAAGGTCAGGGATGAGGTTGGGATTTTAATACACTGTTGAGGAGGAGATATGAGCAAAAAGCAAGAGAAAGCAGATAATCAGATTCACATCTGCGTTTACTGCGGCAAAGAAATCCTGGGCGAGCCAGTAATGACGCGAACCAAAAGAGGAAATAGCGTGTATGCGCATTATGAATGTGTGTTTGGAAGAAGGAAGACGGATGGCAATAGATAGAGAATATAGCTGTAAGCTACCAAGCGAAGAATGGAGAGAAGAGAAAAAACGCAAAAGGGCGCAGATGGCGGCCATGCAGAAATTACCGTATGAAATCAAGGTAAAACGTGCGGAACTGAGAGCTGGGGAGTTTGTGGAGAAGTTGGACGATATGGGCCTAGAAGCACATGTCAGCGTAGGAGGATTAGATAGTATTTTACTGTCCGCAGTGCGGACAGGCTATCAGGTGGGAAAATTAAGATTTGGAGGAATGAAGGATGAATGAGATTATATTGAAATCGTGTCCATTTTGTGGAGGTGGAGCGGTTGTTCATGTTGATAATGGTGTGAGAGTTATATGCAAAAAATGTGGGGCAATGACAAAATGCCTTGTAGATGGATATTCGCAAGGCAGCCCAACTGGTGGTGCCGTTGAATCTGTCGTAAAAGCATGGAATAGGCGAATATAACAGGAGCGCAACCAAACTGACATTTGAAGGAGGTAACGGATGAGAGAAATATTATTTAAGGCCAAGCGGGCAGATACCGGAGAATGGGTAGAAGGTTATTACATTTACCACATCAACAGAACGATATGCCCCATCGGAGACAGCATTAAACCAGAAGATGAGCAGCATGTTATTATGCAGGATGGATTTTCGGACTGGAATATGCCGAGAGACACTGTTCACTTCGATATCATTCCCGAAACTCTATGCCAGTATACAGGGTTGAAAGACAAGAACGGCAAGAGGATATGGGAGAATGACATTGTATACATGCGCAGTTCAGGACTTTCAGGACATGGGATTATTGAGTATGAAAATGGATGCCTTGTCGTAAAAGATGGAAGAAGAGGGCGTACATATAGCTTATTTGGAGAATGGAAGTTAAGGGCGGATGGAAATATCTTCGATAACCCGGAATTATTATGAGGTGAGTAAATGGGTAAAGGAATTATTGTAGTAGATAATCCGGAATGCTGTGATTTATGCGGGTTCTCCAGCCAGGCATATGACTTGGAGCCATTTGAAGAAGGAGAATGCTACTGCTCCATCAAGATGGAGAGTTTGGACCGGATACCGGAGGGAGAAAAACCTGAATGGTGTCCAATTAAACCGCTAATAGATGAGTCTGAATTACGGAAAATTAAAAATTAAGAGTATAAGAATAAAATTTGGTGGAGGTGTGCAAATGGTTAAAATACAAAAATGCAAGCGTCACGGTGTTTGCAATGACTGCGGAAAACAACAGTCGGAAGAGATAGATATCTGGGAAATAAGGGTGTCGGTGACAGGGCAGGGATGGAATACTTTAATGCTATGCAAAGAATGTATGATGTCATTGCATACTGCTATGGCGATTGCTGTGACACAACAAAACTGACATTTAAAGGAGAAAAATGAAACCAGTATATTATCATACATACGATAAAGGAGAATACATAGGAACGTATTCTGCGATAGAGTTATCAACAATGATTCATTGTAGTACCAGTGTGCCACATCATTATGCGGAAAACGGAACGATTTATAAGGGTAGATATTTCTTCAGGCGGCTAAAAGAGCCAGAAGTGGATTTTCGCAAAGAGTGGGACGAAGTAAGACTGAAAATACTAAAGAGTATAAAGAAAACAGGTGATGGAGCGTGAATAAATGAGAACCAGGGAAATGAGTATGTCAGATTACAATATACCTGATGATGACTACAAAAAGCTCATTGAATACTGCCGCAAGATGGATATGGAGGACAGGCTAAGGCTTTTCCAGTGTGCCATCAGCGCTGCACCTGGGTTGGAAATCGCAATATATGATTCTCTTATATCCGGTGTAGGTTATCGCACAATGGAAAAAACAAGGCAAGCGGATTCCGGCGAAGGAGGATGATTTTTACGCCTACCGCCGGAAAACCCTGGCAACATTCTATGATCGTCTGCGATTGTTCGGGAGGTGGAAAGACTAATGGAAACATGTATATGGACTTTGATTGAGAATGATATGCAATTTGACTATTATCAAACAGAATGCGGGACTGACTATTGCTTTGAAGAAGGAAACGTGGTAGACAATGAATTTCATTTCTGCCCATACTGCGGGAGAAGAATATTAGTACAACCGTGAAAATGTGGGGAGAAGTAACACACGCCCCGTATGGTAAAATTAGTATAGGAACTGTGCGGGGCGAGAAAGGAAGAATATGAAAAAATGGACATATAAGCAACTTATAGATGAAGGATATGAGGTTGAAAATGCGCAGATTGCAAACGTGTCATTGAACATGGAGAATCATGGTTGCTTGTGCCTTGACTTAACGCTCGAATGGAGTGGCTGCGGCTGCGTGTATGGTGGCTATGTGCTTGGTAAAGGATATGTCGGCGCAGATGATGATTTCTTCAGCGGATCTGCTAAAGGTTGCGAAGCAATTATGCGGATTATGGATACAGTTGGAGAATCGGAACTTCTGAATATGAAAGGCAAGTATATAAGGGTTGCTCATAAAGGCTTGGGAAGTTCTGTCAAGATTATTGGAAATATCATAAAAGATAAATGGTTTGACTACGGGACTTTTTTTGAAAATGAACCTTAACACCACGATGAAAAAACTCCAGCGCGCTATCCTCTCCACCGGCTTAGTAATCAAAATCGGAACCAGACAATTCTACAGCCCGGAGCAGGGGCGCATGATAACCATGTGGATATTGTCAACGCCTACACTGCAAAACGGGCGAAACGGCTGGCGGATGAGGGACTATGAGATATTGCGGACGGCGAGCGCGGTGGAGGCAGTGAAGTGTATGGCGGAGATATGGGAGCAGACGAAAGGATGGAAGATATAAATGGCAAAATGGGCAACAGGAACACCCCCACAGAAACCGGGAAGGTATCTGGTGACATATCAAACAGGTATATTCGGACGGCAAGTTAGGCAAGCAGATAGAACAGAGTATCCAAAAGGGAATTGGCATTGGGTGTTGCTTCCCGGAAGTAATTCTGTGTCAGAAAGGGACATTATAGCTTGGCAAAAATGTCCGGAACCATATACGGGAGATTTAAAGTGAAGATTTTAGTTGCATGTGAAGAAAGCCAGGCTGTGACGATTGAATTACGAAAGCTGAGACATGAAGCATATTCATGCGATATTGAACCATGTTCTGGGGGGCACCCAGAATGGCATTTACAGGTTGACGCGCTTGAACTGCTAAAAATGAAATGGGATATGATTATAGCATTTCCGCCATGTACATATATGACCAATGCTGGCGCAGTGAGAATGAGGGTCAAAGGAAACATTGTTCCAGAACGTTATGAGAAGGCCATGAAAGCAAAAGAATTTTTCATGAGTTTCTATAATGCGGATTGTCCTAGAATTGCAATAGAAAATCCAACACCCATGAAACTTATAGGACTTCCCTCATATAGTCAGTCAATACAACCATATGAATTTGGGCATCCATACAGCAAGCGGACTTGTCTGTGGCTCAAAGGGCTGCCTCCGTTATTACCGACAGAAATAATGGCATATCACGAACCTTATGTCAACGGGGGGAGTAAGGACGCGCATGGTAATTATAGACGTTTTCAAGGCAGAAAAGAAAGAGACCCTAAAATAAGGTCAAAAACATTTCCGGGTATTGCAAAGGCTATGGCAGAGCAATGGGCTGGGAAGATAGGACAGGACGGTGGCTAAATGCTTACACCGAAGCAAAAGGCGTTTGCGGATTATTACATAGAGTGCGGGAATGCGGTGGAGGCGGCTCTCGGTGTTGATGTAACTGAAATCTTAGAAGATTGGTAAGAAAAGGGGGTGAGGCGCATATATAAAGGCCTAAATAAAAATGGCGAGGGTTATTCGGATTACGTTGCTGCCCGTGCGATCCAAGCCGCGGATAAGCAGCCGGAAAAGGTGAGCCAGTACATACGTTGTATAAAGGATCTGGCAGACCTGTTTGATTTTGAGATTGCTGGATACGTCAGCGTTAGGGATAAAAAGACAGGGAGGGTATGGTAGATGGGAGAAACAGCAAGACAGACGGAGAATGAGCAGAAAAAGGAGTTTCTGAGGTCCTATCAGAGGGCCAAGCAGGCAGTAAGCAGACTAGAGGCGGAGCAGGACGAGCTCCGCCTAAGCCAGTTATACCCCAGGGCGATTCGCTATGATGGTGTTCCAGGCGGAAAAAGTGAGCGCGATTTATCGGATTACATGTCTGCTTACGATGAGGCCGAAAGAGAAATTATCAAGGCCAAATACGAAAAAATGAAAGTATTCCAGCGAATAAGGAATTGCATAGAGGCGATGGAGGATGAAACAGAAAAAGACATCTTGGAAATGAAATACTTGCGTGATTGGAGTTTTGAGAGGATTGCAGTAAAATTGGGATATACATATCGCCATACAATACGGCTGCACGGAGAGGCGCTGAAACATTTTAAGATGTCCTAGCATGTCCTATCCAAATGTGTTATAGTGTAAAAGACGAATCAGGCTTCCGGAAGGAGGCCTTTTTTGTTGCCCGCTGGTCCTTGTTTCCTCCTCACAGCGGGCATTATCGCAGGGTAGAGGAGTTGGAACCTTGTCGGGTTTATGCCCCGGAGACCGCCGGTTCGAGTCCGGCCCCTGCAATTTCATGCGCCCCTTGCGGGCGCTTTTACGTGGCAAGAATGGAAGGTGAGGTGATTGGCAAACAATGAAAACCTGATTCCTTTTAGCAAACGAAGCAAGAGCGAAGCAAGAGAAATTGGTAGAAAAGGCGGAAAAGCTTCTGGCGCAACGAGACGCCGAAAAGCTGCCATGAGAGAGACAATGAACAGGCTCTTAACCATGCAAGCAGAGGTTGAGGGCTTGTCTGATATATTGCGTGCGGATGGCGGAGATAGTACATATGAGGAGCTTATCACGATGGCCATGATTGAGCAGGCCATGCTTGGAAATGTTAAGGCCTTCGTGGCAATCCGCGATACGCTTGGGCAGACAACCAAGTCCGAAGAGGACCTAGAAGAGCAAAAAGCCCGGACAGCTGCCGTCAAATCAAAGGCCGGGCAGGATGAGCCGGAAGAGGATGTAGATGATGGATTTATGGAGGCATTAAAGGGGACAGCCGCAGAAGATTGGGCAGATATGAACCAGCAGGGTGGCCCAGATGACATGGAGGAAGGCGATAAGGAAGAAACGCAGGACGATATTTAAATTTAAGCCATTTTCCAGAAAGCAGCGGATGGTTCTGAACTGGTGGACGGATACAAGCCCGGTAAAGGACATGGTGGGAATCATTGCGGATGGCGCGATTCGTTCCGGCAAAACAGTGTCCATGTCTTTATCCTTTGTGTTTTGGGCCATGTCCGCTTTTTCTGGACAGACCTTTATCATGGCTGGGAAAACCGTTGGCTCCTTCCGCCGAAATGTCTTAGATACTTTGCTGCCCATGCTGCGGAGCCGTGGGTATACCGTGGATGAGTATCGCTCTGATAATTTGATGGTGGTAAGCCGGGGAAAAGTCACAAACTATTTTTACATTTTTGGAGGAAAAGATGAGGGCAGCCAGGACTTAGTGCAGGGTCTTACTGCTGCCGGCGGTTTTTTTGATGAGGTGGCGCTTATGCCGGAATCCTTTGTAAACCAGGCCGTAGCCCGTTGTTCTGCTACTGGGCGCAAACTATGGTTTAACTGTAACCCTGGCAGCCCGATACATTGGTTTAAACTCAACTGGATTGATAAACGCCAACAGAAAAAGCTGCTGTATCTCCACTTTGAGATGGACGACAACTTGAGCCTATCTGAAGAGATTAAGGCCGGATACCGCTCTATGTATGTTGGAGTCTTTTACCTGCGCTTTATTAAAGGCCTGTGGCGTGCCGCTGAGGGCTTGATTTACACAATGTTTACCCGCCAAAACATGTATACCCACCTGGCTGACGTAATCCGGCATACGGCGGTCAAGTCCATTACGGTGGATTACGGTACCACAAATCCCTGCGTCTTTTATGAGGTATGGGATGACGGACAAACGCTGTGGGTGGAAAAAGAGTACCGGTGGGACAGCCGGTCAGAAGAGGCTATGCGGGCTGGCCATCCGCAAAAGACAGATAAGCAATACGCGGATGATATGGCGGAGTTTATGGGCACCGCTCCAGAGGACCAGTGCATGATTATCGTAGACCCTTCTGCAGCCAGCTTCATCCAGGAGCTGAGGAGCCGCGGCTGGGTAGTTAAGGAGGCAGACAATGAGGTGCTGGATGGTATTCGCAAGGTATCAACGCTCCTGGAGACAGGGAGGCTGATGATTAACAAAAATAACTGTCCGGGGCTGGTATCAGAGATGTACAGCTATGTGTGGGACGATAAAGCCGTAGAGCATGGAGAGGACAAGCCAGTCAAGCAGCAGGACCACGGGCCGGACGCAATCCGCTATAGAGTCAATGCGCTGCCTGGCTGGCGCATAGGAGCATAAGGAGGCAAGATATGGATTTAATGATTCAGACGATTTCCACCCAGGCAGGGACGGCTGTAGCTGTGCCGCTGGGCGTTTATTGTATGCAGGTATTGGTCAAAAACTTCGGGGCCAATGATATTTGGGTAGGGACAAGCCAGGAGGCAACCAAGGCCGCCGGCATGGCCCGGATTCCGGGCGATACTGCCCAGGTAATCGGAGTCAATAAAAATAGCGTGTGGGCCAACATGGCGTTTAACACGCTGTATATTTTAAGCGATAACGCAGAGACGGATACAGTAGAGATTCAGCCAGTACAGTGGTAAGAGGAGCGCGAATATGAATACAATTGAGAATCAGTTTGGTGGAATCTATCCGCTGCGAAATTCTGGCGGTGGCGGCGGAGGTGGAACGGGTACCACAAACTATAATAACCTGACCAATAAGCCATCCATAAACGGCATTACGCTGCAAGGTGATTTAAGTGCAGAGGATTTAGGATTAATGCCGGATAATCCGCAGGAGCGGCTGGAAAGAGCCATCGAAATCTATTACGCCCTCCGTCGTACCGGCAAGGTCTACCAGACCAAGCTGTGGAAGTTTTTCTACAATCCTTCCAGCGCTGGAGAAAAACTGCTGGATAATGCAGGACTGGCCTTCGCCCCGGCCACGGACACGACGGAGGCCGATGATGATTACCTCAACGGCCAGAACCACCTATTTGAGTGGGTGCATTGCAACTACATCAGGGACGCCGACGGAACGCCAAGACCAATCGCGATTGAGGGCATGGATGGCTACAAGACTTCCGGCGCTGTGGACGTTGGGGCCATGCAGATGAGCTTTTATTTTAAGTGGGACGCCTCAAATCCAGATTATGACCTGATTACCATATCAGACCTTCCTCATCCGGAGCTTGGCTTGCGGCCCTGGACTGAGTGCAAAAAGGCAGACGGAACGGTTGTCCCCTGGTGCATTGGCAGCGCCTACTTTTCCGGAATTGCCTCCGATGGCCTTCTGCGGTCTCAGCCGGGGCTGAAACCTGAGCGTATGCAATCATACAACAACATGATTACCAACTATCAGCAAAAGGGCGCTGGTTACTGGGGAGCGGGGGCAGAGGCCAACACGTTTCAGTTCATCATGAACGCCATCAAAGGTGCTACGAAAAACAGCCAGACGCTGTATGCCGGGTGCACAAACTATAATTTCCAGTATGAGGCAGCGGTGCAGTCAGAAGAGGCGCATACTTACTTCCCGGTCACCAATTCGCAAGCCGCAAATTTGGTTGTCGGCAGTAGCATGTCGGTTGGATATGGCTACAACAATAACGGGACGCTGACAAATGACAGGGGAAAAGATACCCTCCATGCTTACGCGGATAGCGTTAAGGTGTTGAGCATTGAAACGCTTGACGACAACAACAAAGCAATATACTTAGACATCCCAGAAGAATCAGCATTTAATACCATGCCGCATGTGTACACGGAGGAGCTGTCTGCGCCTATTATCATGTCCTCCGTGCACTGGCGGTCCGGAGCAACGGACGCGGTACTGGGCCGCCATGATGGCTCTCCGGTCAGCAATACCAACGGAAAGTATCCTTACCGGGTGCAGGGGCGCGAGTATGCTGTCGGGGGATATATGGTTGCCTCAGATACCGTAATTGACCTTCAGGCCGATTTTACCAAAAAGGTGCTGGTAGCACCAAAAGGCGTGCCGCATGTCACATCAAACGACACCATCCGCAGCACATACACGGAGATAGGCACAATCCCAGCTGCGGCAGCAGGAGACAATGCGGACTGGTGGGGCGGAGACGCAATGCTGGATAATGATACCGGCGCGTGGTATCCGTCGGCAGAGGGCTCCGGCCTTACTCAGGGTACGGGCGATAGAGTGTACGCTGGCGGCGCAACTGCGACTTCGGGAATGCGTGAGTATGCCCAGGGCGGGAACCTCTCGTTCGGCTCGAGCGCGGGCTCGTGCTGCTTGAATTGCGGGCTCGGCCTGGGTACGACGAGCTGGGACTTCCTGTCGCGCGATTAAAATGGCCTTCCGGGGGTGAATTTCCCCGGAGGGGAAAGAGGGGATCTCCCCTTAATAAATAAGGACTCACGGCGCAGGGCGGATAGCTCGCAAATGCATATCGTACTACGGCTACCTAAAGTACAGCAACAGCCGCAGGATTGAGAAGAGATGGAAAGTAAAGAGTGCAATCAAAAAGTGCAAAGGAGTGATACGAGGTGAAAGCAAGATTTTCCAGCCAGCAACAGCCGGTTAAAGTAGTGCAGGCCGACGGGATGGCGTATGTCTTTATCTGCCTGAATGAGCAGCGGGGAACTGAAAGCTACCCCGACATGGGCGATGGGCGGAGCCAGGAAACCTATTACGAGTATGACTATAACGAGATTGTGGGGCCAGAGACGGAAATCCCGGTGGCTGACATTCAGGCCCATCCGGAGGATTACCTGGATTATGAGTATAAGCCGCGCGGCCAGAGCATTGAGGAACGTGTGTCGGCCCTGGAACAATCGGTATTTCCGGAAGGGAAAAGAGGTAAATAGAAGATGGCAAAACGTAAAAATAAGGCGAGAGAAAAACCGGCGTCCGTAGTTACTATGGACGCCTTTTCCAACCCTGCTGCCCGGCTGGGATTCGGGACGATGGACTTGACGCAGGCCACTACCTACCCCATGACCAGGCTAACACAAAACTATGAGCTGCTGACCAGCCTTTACCGGGACAACTGGATTGTACAAAACATCGTGTCAACCATCCCAAATGACATGGTGCGCAAGTGGTATGAGATTAAGTCCGGAGTGGCACCGGAGTACATTGACCTGATGACCAAGCTGGAGCGGAGGACGCAGCTACGGAAAAAGCTGTTGCTGGGAATGTACTGGGGGCGCCTTTATGGTGGCGCTGTGGGCGTAATTCTTATCAAAGGGCAAAACGATATGAGCCAGCCGCTGGACCTGGATACAGTACTGCCTGGCTCCTTCCTGGGGCTGCAAATCCTGGACCGGTGGAGTGGCGTGTATCCGGAGGGCGAACTGGTAACGGACCCATCCGACCAGGACTTCGGACTACCTGCATACTACACTATCCGGGACGATACCACCGGATACATGGTAGCCAGGGTCCATCACAGCCGGATTATCCGTTTTATTGGCCGGGAGCTTCCCTGGCTGGAGCAGGTGACAGAGATTTACTGGGGCGAGTCGGAGCTGGAGGCCATCTACAACGAGATTGTTCGTCGGGACAACGTGGCGGCGAATATCGCAGGGTTGACCTTCCGGGCAAACGTCAACTACATGGAGACAGAGGGGCTAGATCAACTCCTGGGTACCGCAAACACGGAAATGCAGCGCCGGTTTTGGAATGTCCTGGCGGCGCAATCCATTATGGAGAGCAATTTCGGCACACGAGTTATTAACAAGGGCGACGCAATCCATAACACGCAATACACCTTTACCGGCCTTCCGGAGGTGTATGACCGAGTGATGATGGATGTTGCTGGAGCCGCCAGAACGCCGGTAACCAAGCTGTTCGGGCGTTCTCCTGCCGGCTTAAATTCCACCGGCGAGAGCGACATGAAAAACTATTACGACTACATAGACGGCCTAAGGGAAAACGAGCTGCGGCCCATCATCGAGCGGCTGCTGCCTGTTATGGCGCTGTCTGCCTGGGGGATGATTCCGAACGATATGGACATTCAGTTCCCGCCAATGGAAACCGCAGACGCAGACCAGCAAGCGCAAATCACGGAGCGCAACACGAATTCCATTCTTGCCGTATACCAGAATGACCTTATGGACGCAGCTACGGCCATGCAGGAGCTTCAGGCGATGGGCGAGGAAACCGGAATCTTTAGCAAGATTTCTGATGAGGCCATTGAGGCGGCCCGCGGGCAGACGTACACAAACAGCAAGCTGATGGCTGACCCGCTGGCTGGCCTGGAGCTGACCGGGAACCAGCCGCGGGAACCGAGCGAGGAGGAACAAAATGCCATTTAAGGACAAAAAAGAGATACTTAAAGGCGGGACACTCTGCATAGACGGAGGAGAGACCGAGATTCGCGGCAGTTTTAATAAAGGCCGACTTGAGATTTCTTCTCTTCTTGAGGAGATAATCTATACTTTAAAGAAATGGGATGAAACATGGGAATCTTGAAAGCGATTAAGCAAAGACGCTGCAAACACCATTATGTAAAGCATTATGACCCGCAGCGTAAGGGGTATGTGAGGCGGTGTGCAATCTGCGATAAGGTGGTTCCGCATGGCCGTTAAGCTCATCCGTCCGCCCGACACAAAGGACCTAACAACTTTCCTCCGAGCGCTTTTCCTCCGGGCGGAGCGGCGCATTATCGATGAGATAACCCGCAAGCGTGCCGCCGGGTATGTGGATTATGCAGAGGTAGCTGCCTTGGAGCGCGTCCAGAAAATCCTTCAGGATATGCAGGATGAGTGTTGGGATTATGTGCCGAAAATGGTGGAGAAAATCTTTTACCGCTCTGATAAGGACGCGGCCGGTTATCGTAACGCGAGGACGCTCTCAGCGCCCCAGATAGCCGCCGTGAATCAGTTATCCTATAATTTATTGGGTGAGATTGCAGAGGCGTCAGAGACGGCTTATAAGACGGTCCAGGGCTTTTATACGATTGCCCGCCTGGAGGCGGACCCTTACCGCAGAGCCGCCCTAAAGCAGGTAGCGGCCCAGGAGGCCGCCGGATACGGATGGACGCAGACTAGCGCAAGAATGGCCCAGGAGCTTAAAAACCAAGGCATTACAGCGTTTGTGGATAAGGCGGGACGGCGCTGGACGCTGTCAGATTACTGCAACATGTGCGCCCGAACCACCGCCCGGCAGGCCGAAGTAGCCGCCGTGCTGACGCGGGATGACTGGGACCTGTGGCAGATTGTTAAGATTGGGAGTACCTGTCCGGTCTGCGCCCCGCTGGAGGGCCGCGTATACAGCAAGAGCGGGACGAATCCGGACTATCCGCCGTTATCCCTAGCGTTTGGTAAGGTGGATCCAGCGGGGCCCGAGAGTTTGGAAAATACCTACCTCAATATCCATCCGAATTGTGGGCATTCAATAGTCCGATATACGACTATCGGCAAGACAGAAAGGCAGATTCAGCGGGACAAGGAATTTTCCAGTCCTGCCACAAACCCGCTGGACCGGGACCCGCGGACAAAAAAGCAGATTAAAGCTTACCGGGACAAGGAGCGCAACCGGCGGAAATTATTGAATGATATACACCAGTGGCGCCGGTATCGGGCCGTACTGGGCGATAAGGCATACAAGACCTTCCAGACGTTTCGAAAGCATAAGCAAGCCAATGATGATGTATATAAGAGGCTCCAGGCGGAGTACCGCCGGCAGAACCGGGAGATTAAGGAGGTGCTGAGCGAATGAAAATGATGGTGGAAACCACATCAGGGTTGTTTAGCGACGGAAAACACTGGTATAGACCATGTGCCCGGGACGGAAGAACGGTCCTGGAGATTATGAGCAACGAGGAGGCCGCAGAAATTACGAAAAGAAAGGATGATAAGCATGAACAAGCTGATAATTGAAAGCGATGGAGAGCACACGAGAGTTATTGTGGACGGCATTGATTTGTCCAATAGGGTGACATCCATTAGATTCCAACACACTGGAGGAAATCTGCCATTGTGCGACATAAGCGTGTTCGGTTCTACCGATTTGCGGTCAATGTCTACTGTGAGAAAATGCATAAACGGGGAGCACGAAAGCCATGGATGATTTTTTAAACATCTTGGAGAAGGCTGCCGCAGAGGAAGCCCAGGCTCAGCGCCTCTATGCTGCCATGATTCTTCTGGCACCGGATGAGGATAAAGGCGAGTTGCTGGAAATCTTTAAGGATGAGAGCGACCACGCTGTAAAGATTGCGGACATGCTGGTTAAGTATACCACGGGGCAGGCCGGTACGGTGGCGGAGCAGACTGGGGAGGTGGATTGACGCATAATCCAATATTACGGCTATGTCATCAGTCCGAACCAGATTGAGACGCATGACGGTTTTTTAATCTGCCGCAACGTCCCCATTGCCCGAACAGGCGACCAGGATTACCTTGGGGCAGAAATCGGCCTGGATGGCGCTGACGCCAAGAAGGTACTGGCAGTCCACCGCAAGCCGGAAGAAGTATTCTCCCAGGCCACAATGGCCAGCTTTGAAGGCAAGCCAGTGACCAATGACCATCCGCCCGGGATTATCGGGCCGGACGATGTGCGCCTATACGAAATGGGCCACGCCGAGAACATACGGCGGGGATCCGATGAATGGGCAGATTACATCCTGGCGGACCTGCATATCCATGCAGGGGAGCTGATTGACGCGATCCAGAGCGGAAAGCGCGAGGTCAGCTGCGGCTATGAGTGTGATTATGTCCAGGATGAGGATGGCAGCTACAGTCAAAAAAATATCAGGGGGAATCATATAGCAGTCGTGGACCGGGGCAGAGCTGGGAAACGGGCTGCTATTTTGGATTCAAATACAATTCAGAAACAGGCGGGAAACCCGCCAGAAAGGAAGGTAACTATGAAAAGTAAGATTCTTGAACTTTTCGGCCTGGCGGCAAAGGACAGAAGCCCGGAAGAGATTGCCCAGATGGCCCAGGACGCCGCGTCCGTGATGGATGAAGGTGGAGAGGGAGAAGGGCAGCCCGCCGAAAAAGAGACGCCAGGAGAAGGCGAGAGCGCAAAGGATGGAGACTACAAAGAAAAATTATTCGAATCCATCGATGACGCGGCTCTTGATGGCTTGCTGGAAAAGCTGATGGCCCGTAAGGCAGCAAAGGAGGCCGCCGCAAAGGAAGCGGACGGAGACCCGCTGGAAAAGACCATTAAGGCTCTGACCGGAGAGGCGGCCGGAGATCCAGAAGAGGCCCATGTAGTACCAGCTGAAGAGATGGACAAGGGCTGCGGAGGTGCGCTGGATAAAGCATTAGCGGCCGAAATCCTTAAAACCATGCGCCCCGTGGTGGCCGGTATCAAGGACGAAAAACAGCGTGTTGCTGTGTCTGACGCCCTGATTAAGTGCGTGACCGCTCAGGATGGCGCTTCTGACATCGCCAAAATCATGCAGGCAGCGCAGAAAAACGCCCAGGACAAGGCAGTGCAGAGCCCCGCTGCGGACTTAGACGCAATCCAGGCGGCCTATGACGCTTGCAATCCCCACAAAGCAAAAAAGGAGGCTAGATAAAAATGAATGGACAGGTAATCGGAAAGACAATGCCGCATGGCTACGCTGGCTCTTATGCCAGACAGCCCGACTCTGTGATTGATTCTCACCCGCTGACCGGTGACGCTTACGTCCCCTTCGGGCTGGCTGTGGTGAGAGATACCACCAACGCTCATGCAGTTGTGCTCCCCAGCGATTCCACCACCGCTGCACAGTTTTTGGGCGTAGCGGTCCGTGAGATTAAATCTGCTGTGGACTACCTTAATCAGAATGAGGGCAAGTACGCGCCCGGACAGGCGGTCCCGGTCATGAAACGCGGCTGTGTAAATGTCAAGTGTCAGAACGGCACTCCGGCCGTAGGCGGCACGGTGTATCTGCGGGTTAAAGCAAACAACTCCTATCCCAATGCAGTTGTCGGAGGCTTTGAGGCCGCCGCTGACAGCACTAACTCCGTAGCACTGACCAACTGCCAGTGGAAGGGCGGAACAGACGCTAACGGAATCGCAGAAATGCGAATCATGACTATTATCAACGCTTGATGAAAGAGAGGTATTTAACGCATAAGTTTTAAAAACGTCGGGACAAAGGACCTGGGGTTCCAGGCCAGCGGAAAGGTGAGACCTTTCGCGATGGATGCCGCCGGAATCGCCTCCGGACAGGCTTTTTTGACTTCTGAGCTGGAAAAGCGGGATATGATGGTAAGAACGCCCCTTACCAGTTTTACTTACACCCGTGACCTGCCTATCCGTGTAGGCGGTGGCTGGGCTGAGTCTGTGAGTGCTATGCAGGTAGGCTACGGCATTACCGGAGGCTCTGGAGACAGTATCGTAACCGCCGCAGCGGCCAACGGGATCCCGATGGTCCAGGCGGATTTTTCTAAGGGCCTGTTTAAAGCACATATGATTGCTGCCGGAACCCGTGTGCAGTGGATTGATATGCAGCGCGGGAACATGACGGGGCGCAACTTGGACAGCCTGCTGCGGGATGGCCTGCGTATGACCTATGATAAGCACATGGACGAAAATACATACCTGGGTTTTAAGTCCTACGATACAACCGGTCTGCTGAATAATCCGGATGTTACTGTGACGGATGCGGCAGCAACCGGTTCCAGCTCATCCACCAAGTGGGCCAACAAGACACCTGACCAGATCCTGAAGGATTTCAATGACGCAATTTTGGCAGCCTGGGCGCAGACCAACTATGATCTGGACGCCGTGCCTAACCACGCCATCATGCCCTATGAGCAGTATAACTACCTTGCTACGACTCGTGTATCTGAGCTGGCGGAAAAGACCATCCTGACCTTCCTGCTGGAAAACAATGTAGCCAAGCAGAATGGCAGTGACATGTTCATCGGCGCTACGAACTGGTGCAAGGGCGCGGCAGCTAACGCAACAGATGACCGTATGGCGGTGTACTGCAACAAGGATCGATATCTGGCAATGGACGAGCTTGTCCCCCTTACCAGAGCAATGACTAGCCCCAACACGGCATACTTCTGCTACGATACCGCCTACGCTGGCAATGTGTCTGAAGTAGAGGTATTTTATGCCGAGACCATGATTTACGTGGACGGAATCTAAGGAGGAGCCTATGTTTATCGTATCGAAACGGAATTTTCTCGTAAGGCGTGCGGATGGCACGTCTTACCTGGTAAAAAAGGATTACGTCGGGGACGTCCCGGACGATGTATTTGGCAGCCGCCTGATTCAGGGAGCTATGAAAACCGGCCTGGTGATTGCGGTACAGTCTCATAAGGATAAAGACCTGATCGCAGCGGATGAGGAAGCCCAGGAAAAGCAAGCAGCTGCTGATATCCGCCCAGACGCAAAGGCGGACGAAGAAGCCCAGGAGCCGGAGAAAGCGAAGCAGACAAAAAGCAAAAAGTAAGGGGGTGGCGGCATGTGGCCCTATGATTACATTAACCCTATGATTCCCTATTTTGAGGGGGCGAAGCAGGTAGCGGCCAACGTGCCGCAGCCAGGAGAACGCGGGGATTATACAATGGAGATGTTCCAGACGGATTTCCCTCAGTTCTGGCAGGCCTACAAAGAGATTGGCAGCGAGGATGAGCAATACAAGCTTTTGCTGCCAGAGTCTATGCTCCAGATGTTCGTCGACCAAGCAAATAACAGTGTGCTTCCTTCCAGATGGGGGAACATGTGGCGATATGCCGCGGGGCTGTATGTGGCGCATTTTGCGGCGCTGTACCTAAAAACGTATGCTCCCAGCTCCGATAATTCCGGCCAGGTTGCCACATCTGCCGCTCAGGTGGGTGTGGTCAAGAGCGCGACTATGGGCGATACGTCCATCGGATATGATAACAGCGCCGTAACTGCCGGGACGGAAAAATGGGGCGCCTGGAACCTTACGCAGTATGGTGCGCAGCTGGTAACGATGGCCCGCATGGTTGGCATGGGCGGCATGTACTGCATTTAGGAGGGATTGTCATGGGATATTTTGATGGCTGGTACACCGACCTTGTGGACGTGTACCGAGTGGTCAATACCACGACCGGGAACATTGATACCCAGACCCGGCAGCAGGTAGGCAGCGCCATTCCCTGCCGGGTGTACAACAGCCAGAAAAACGGACCGTCCATGCAGGATGGCGCGGCCCGCGTCAATAGTACGGACAAGCTGAGTTGTGCCGTTGATGTGGACATAAGGGCCGGGGATGAACTGCTGGTCACCAGGGGCAAAGCGTTAGGGCGCGGCGGGGAACCGGAGCGTTATTTTGCCGGGAATCCACAGCATTACTACGACCCTGTGGGCGGAGCCCTGACGGGCCTGGAACATTTGGAGGTAGGCCTGCTTATGCAGGAGATTGTGAGGTGATGGCATGTCAAGCTTTGGAAGCCAAATCCGGAAACGCCTGGAAGAGCTGCGCAAGGCAGGGGAAAGTATACCGGATATTATGTACGAGGTAGCAGAGGGAGCCACCGTAGAAGCAGTGAGAGTGGCGACAGAAAATACTCCCCCGAATGGCTCCGCTATCGCCGGAACAAATACGCGCAGCGGCCAGATGGCGCAGCACTGGGAGCTGGATAGCCAGACTAAACCTGTTATGACCGGAGGCAGTGCGCAGACGTCCCTGCGGAATGACATGCAGTACGCCTCATATGTCAATGACGGCCACAGGATGGATAAGCATTTTGTCCCTGGGCTGATTGAGAATGGCGGACTTTTGGAACGCGTTGACCCAGATGTAGGAGGCATTATGGTAGGAACCAAGACAACCTATGTTAAGGGGCTCTACATGAAGGAGAAGGCCATCGGAAAATATCGCTCAGTCGTCCGGAAGGATCTGGATAAGCGGGTAAGGGAGGCGTTTAAGTGACCTTTACGATTGCAAATCTCATGGACAGCATTGCAGGGATACTGAAAGCAGGGTATCCGGATTGTCCGGTATACTTGGGGCCAAATCAGCAGGGTACAGATTATCCTTGCTTTTTTATTTTTCTCATGCCCTCCACGATTGCGGATGAGCCGGACGGGAGATATTTCCGGGACTTGGGGCTAGATGTAGTGTATGTCCAGGAGCGCAACGCTGTAGGCGGCAATGCTGAGATTCAGTCCGTCCAGGAGTATCTGGATGAGCACTTGCTTATATTTAATTACTCAGACGGTACCGGGACCGTGCCGCTGCATACCTGCGAGCGGGAGGCAAGCACGGAGGACCAGGAACTGCATTACAAGTTCCATATCCGGCAGAGGGTATCCTTGCCGGGGGATTTTAACCCCATGCAAGTATTGGAGGAAAACAATGTCGAAGAAAAAGAGTGAAAAGCGGTATCCGGCGGAGGCGCTGCTGAAAAGTAAGGCCTTGTCTGGGTATCAGAAAGACTTTGCCAAGGTAATCCTGGCAAACAAAGAGTATACCGTCCAAGAGGCCATAGAGGCTCTGGATAAGGTGTTAAAACTAAGCGAAAAGAATGAGAAAGGAGATGTTACCGAAGCATAGCAGGCGGAACATGGACAAGTCAAAATAAAGTGCTTCCCGGTGTCTACATCAACGTAAAGAGCCAGGGAGCGGTTGCTTCGAATGTTGGAGACAGGGGCATTGTAGCGATTGCGGAGCCGTTGTCCTGGGGGCCTACCGGCGTCGTGCAGACCATTACGCCCGGTGATGACTTAACCCCATACATTGGTTACAACATTGCCTCCCCGCAGGCCTTATTTTTGCGGGAGATGATGAAGGGCAGTGACAACACAGCAGGCCCGAACAAGATTCTGCTGTATCGTCCCGCCGGAACCGGAGGCGTGCAGGCAACCGGGACCATCGGAGCGCTTACGGTTACAGCCAAGTATCCGGGCGCAAGGGGTAATGATATTAATATTATTGTCCAGGAGCAGGTGGATGGGGATGGCACCTATACGGTATTCACCTCAATCGATGGCTCTATTGTGGACGCTCAGACTGTAACCAATTTGAGTCAGCTAACGGAAAATGCCTGGGTGCAGTTTTCCGGAGAGGGCGCGACCATCACGGAAACGGCTGGACAGGCCCTGAAAAACGGAGCAGACCCCACCGTGGCGACAGCAGATTATGCTGCGTTTCTGACAGCGATTGAGCCTTATCAGTTTGACATCATCATTTATGACGGCACAGACAGCTCTACTATTCAAGCCTTTGCTCAGTTTGCGGAGCGTATCTCCAACAACGTAGGCCAGAAATGTCAGGCCGTTATGGCCGGATCCACCGCAGCCGGGAGCAACAGCGAATTTGTAATCGCAGTGAATAACGGCGTTGTACTGAGCGATGGAACAGAGCTGACGGCAGGGCAAGCTACCTGGTGGGTAGGTGGAGCAGAGGCAGGAGCGTTGTATAATCAGTCCCTTACCTATGCTCAGTATCCCAATGCGGCAGAGGCGAAGCCTAAGTTGACAGACGCACAGGCGGAAGAGGCACTAAAGAGCGGGCAGCTGTGCTTTATTGATAACTTCGGAGCGGTAAAGATATGCCAGGACATCAATAGCCTTACGACCTTTACAGCGGACAAAGGCCAGGAGTTTTCCAAAAACCGCGTTATGAGAGTGCTCATGCAGTTCTGCAATGATGTGTATGAGCATTTCTCCAACTACTTTATTGGCAAAGTAGACAACAACGAGACGGGCCGGAATCTTCTGAAAGGTTGGATTGTGGGCTATCTGAATGAGATGATGGCAAATAACGGTATCCGGGACTTTGCCACTGAGGATGTGACAGTAGAACCAGGGAATAGCGTGGACTCTGTGCTGATTAATGTGGCTATCCGTCCCGTGGACAGCATTGAGAAAATTTACATGTCTGTGACCGTTTCCGTCACCGTGGACGCTGAGTAAAGGAGGGATAACACATAGCATTTTTACTGGAACGTGACGCCCTTAACGGTAAAAGCGGAAGCGCCTTTATGACGATTGACGGGCGGAACATCGAGATGTTCGGGATGAAGAAATTTCAGTCTGACGCGGAATTTCAAGAGGCCGATTTTAAGGTTGTGGGAACTACCCTAGTGCAGAAAAAGACCACAGGCGTAACCTTGACCGGTTCCATGACCATCTACTACGGCACCCCTCATTTTCTCCGGCTGCTTCAGGAGTACCTGAAAACCGGAAGGCTGCCGTATTTCACCTTGCAGATTACCAACGATGACCCCAGTACCAGTGTAGGAACTCAGACGGTAGTGCTGTATAATGTCAAGCTTCAGAAGCTCCCCGTAGCTATGCTGGACGCTGACGCGGATTTCTTGGAAATGGAGGTTTCCTTTTCCTATACGAACTTGGAAGTCCTGAACTATTTTAACGACCAGCCTTCTCAGCTGGGTAATTAAGGAGGATTTAAGATGGGAGACATTAAAGCATTTTTACTCCCCCCGGTAATGGAGGAAACCAGAAAAGTCATTATTACCAAGAGGGCGAAGGGGCCGGATGGAAAGCCAGTTCCTTTTGTTCTTCGTAGGATTGACCAGGAAACCAATGAAAAACTTATAAAGAGAGCCCAGAAACAGGAGAAAATCAACGGTCAAGTCGCAAGCGTATTAGATAACCGCCTGTTCGGGAAACTCTTAATTGAAGCCTGCGTGATTGAGCCGGATTTCAAAAATTCCGAACTGTGCGCACATTACGAGACCATGAATCCGCTGGACGTTCCAGAAAGAATGCTTTCGTCCGGAGAGTATGCGAGGCTTTTGGCTGAAATCAATAACCTGAATGGATTCGATGAGGTCAATGAAGTTATTGAGGAAAAGGCAAAAAACTAGCAGGGGAGGACACGCTTGACTCGTTTCTGTGCAGATATATGCTATGCGAACACGGCGTGTTTCCTCTTGAAACAGTGAACCGAAGCATACAAGAGAAATACCTTATGCTTTATATGATAAAACGGTATAGCAAGGAGGTTTTGAAGAAATAGGGACTATCAGGGAAGTATTTGAGCTTACTGATCGGGCTTCTGCTGGTTTCAAAAATATCACGAGGGCAGCGGAAGGCACCAGTTCCGCCATCGGCGAAACCTCCCGCGCTGCCGTAACGTTGGAGAAAAACCTATCCAGGGCGATAGGGAGAAGCGCGGGAGCTAATATCGGGGCAATAAGGAGCGTCAGAGATACGATGGAACAGACAAACGCCCTGTTGACTCAGATAATCCAAAAACAGCAACAGCACACAAAAAAGACCGAGGAGACCCAGAGCAGTTGGAGCAAACTGGTGAACACTATCAGAAGCGCCGCTGTTGTTGCTGGCGGAGTCGCTCTGGTTAAAAACATTATGGCAGCAGCGGATCAGCAGTCCACTCTGAACGCCAGACTCAGTATGATGACGGATAGCCTGGAAGAATCAGCTGCATTGCAGGACAGAATTTACCAGGCAGCCCAACGGTCGCGCGGCTCTTATAATAATACCGCCGATATGGTAGGGAAATTTGGTACCCTGGCGCCAGACGCTTTCAATAACAATGCTGAAATTGTGGACTTTGCAGAGCAAATCAACAAGCACATTGCTTTATCCGGTGCTTCCGGAAGTGCGGCAGACGGAGCTATATTGCAACTCACTCAGGCGCTTGGCTCAGGCGTGTTGCGCGGCGAGGAACTTAATTCAGTCCTGGAGCAGACGCCCACCATCGCACAAGCGATAGCAGAATATATGGGTATGAGCGTAGGTGAAATGCGAGAGCTGGCCTCAGACGGAGCAATTACCGCAGATGTGGTCAAAAATGCCCTCCTGGCTACCGCAGAAGAAACCAACGCCAGATTTGAGCAAATGCCTATGACTTTTGCCCAGTTATGGACAAGCGGCCTAAATGCCGTACAGCAGGCAGCAATGCCAGTATTGCAAGCCATAGCGAAGGGAGCAACAATGATTCGCGACAACTGGAGCACGATTGCTCCGGTTTTGGCTGGTGTCGCTGCTGCTGCGGGGGTAGTAGCCATAGCGCTTGCCGCGCAAGCTGCCGCTACATGGATTGCGAAAGCGGCAAATGACGGCCTGGTGGCGTCACTGCTAGCAAATCCTTTAACGTGGATTGCTGTTCTGATAGGCGTTGTGGTTGCCGCCATTGTTAGATGGATTCAATCGGTTGGCGGAATTTCCGTCGCGTGGCTGATTGCCAAAAACTATATTCTTTCCGCATGGTCAGCGATACAGATTGGCACAATGACTGCTGTGTTTACCGTGCAAAACTGGTTAGATTCGATGAATTTGAAATTCCGGACTGTTGGGGTTAGCGTAGCCAATGCAGTGGGCGACATGAAAGTTAATGTTCTTAACCTGATTCAGGGAATGGTGAATGGCGCTATTGACTTATTGAATAGATTCATTTCATCCGTCAACAAGATTCCAGGCGTTGCGATAGATTTGGTAGACAAGGTATCTTTTGCGGCCAGCGCCGCCGCCGAGAATGAAGCGGCAAAATCCGCAAGAGCCTCCGAACTAAAAAGCCTCCAAGCTCAGGTAGAGGCCAACGCAGCTTCCAGAGAAGCACAGATTTCTCAAATGAAAGCCGATGCAGAGGCACAGAAGGCGGAAAGGCTCGCCGGAATCGCGGCAGCTCAGGAGCAAGCGAAGTCTGCCGGATCTGAATCTGGCGGCGGCGCGGGAGACGTACCGGCCTATCAAGGAGGAAACATTGATAGTGTTGGCACTGTTGGCAAGGTCAAGAGCATTGATGGAGATGTAAACTTGTCTGATGAGGATATTAAGCTTTACCGGGACCTGGCAGAGCGGCGATACATGAATAACGTGGAGCTGCAGACACTGGCTCCGAACATTACCATCAATGTCCCCAAGGGCGCAGGCGGTAATATCAACGAGCAGGACCTGGCGAATAAGCTTAAAGCCATCCTGATTCAGCAGCGAGCAGCTCATACGGCAGCAAGCCACGGGTAAGGAGGCAGCATGGCGAGAGTTAATCCATCAGCAAAAATTTATCTAAAATTTGGCAGTCAAAAAGTGCTGCTCCCCGTAAACCCGGAGGAAATCTCCATCAGCTTTCCCACCGACAACAAGGATTATGATGTAATCGGGACTGGACAGGTGGTAGTGCAGAGGAAGCCGGCCCTCCAGGAGGTATCCTGGGAGGGCTTCTTTCCGTCCTCCAGCTCTGACCCTTATGTAAATTCCAGAGCTAATGACCCGGAGTATTACGTTAAGAAAATCCAAACGGCCATGAAGAGCCAGCAGAAAATCCGCCTGATTATTACGCGGAATGAGCTGTTTGACACAAATCTGCGCTGCATTGTGTCGGAATTTGAAATCACGGACAAGGGCGGTGAGCCTGGCGACATTTATTACAGCATTAAACTCCGGGAATACCGGGACTACAGTCCGCGGACCGTCAGTATTATTACGTCTCAGGGAGACGGGACGCAACAGCAGACGGCGGACGCAGCGGCAGAGGAGGAGCGACCGGTAGAGACGCCGGTCCTCCGTGTAGGTGCTACCGTGATTGCTAATGGACAGTATTGGTATGACAGCTACGGCGCGAAGCCCTTCGGGACAGCCAACAATATCCAGACCACCGTGACCCGGATTGTAGAGGGCAACCCGTATCCGGTGCACATCGGCAGTTATGGCTGGCTGAGAGCGGATCAGCTTCAAATATTGGGGTGATAACCATAAATAGTTTTTCTTTACAGGTACAGTTTGTAGGACCGGCCCCGGGGGGCGCAACCCAGACCACTATCATGGATTATTCCACGGCAGCGACAAAAGCGGAGCTGACCACAAACCGGTTCGACTCTCCGGCCAAATTGACCTTTACAGTGCTGGAAAAGAACGGCATTTCCATTCCGGAAGGCAGCAGCGTAGAGCTGGCCGTGGATGGAGTAAAAATGTTTAAAGGCTACGTCTTTACGGCGGAGCAGAACCGGGACGGGGAGGTAGAATATACAGCCTATGATCAGCTGCGTTACCTGAAGGCCAACGCCAGCTATACCTTTGAGGCTATGACGTTGGGACAGATTATACAGCAGATTGCGGCTGATTTTGATTTAACCTGCGGCACGTTAGCAGATACCGGATACGCTTTCCCCTGTCTGATCCAGGAAAACGAAAGCTGTCTGGATAAAATTTTCAATGCTCTGTCCGAAACCATCTACCGGACGGGGAAAATCTTTGTTTTCTACGACAACGCCGGAGAATTGACATTGACAGAGGCTAGGGATATGTACAGTAATGTCCTGATTGGGGACGGTAGCCTGGCAACAGATTTTACATATCGCAGAGACATTGCCAGCGAAACTTACAACCGGATTAAGCTGGTCCGTCCTAATGAGGAAACTGGAAGAGCGGATACCTATATTGTAGAGGATACGGATACCCAGGCAAAATGGGGGTTGCTGCAATATTACGACCAAGTGGACGAAAACATGAACGAAGCGCAGATAGACCAGATGTGCCAGGCCTATCTGCAATATTACAATCGTGTTGTGCAGGAACTGTCCATCGACGCCCTGGGCGTCCCTGGGCTTCGGGCCGGGATGATTGTCCCGGTACGAATCAGCGCCGTGGATTCCCTGTCTGTGTCGCGCCTGCTGCTGGCTGAAAAGGTGACACACAGCTTTGACGGCGACGACCATACGATGAGCATAGATGTTAAAAACTTTGAAAATTTGGGAGGTGACCTGCTTGTCTGAATTGATTGACGTATTGCAGAGGATTATGCAGGACAACCAACAGGCCCAGAAGCCGGCGGACGTAGCAATGGGACGGGTTGTGTCCATGTCTCCGCTCTCTATCCAAGTAGAATCTACCATGCAGGCCATCCCCGCCATAGCCTTGATTCTGACTTCTGCCGTAAAAGCCAAGACTGCTACCGTGCAGGGCGGGGAAGGAGGAACGGTGGTAATCAATGAGGGGCTGGCAGAGGGAGACAGGGTGGTTATGCTGCGGGTGTCCGAAGGCCAGCGCTATATTGTCCTATCAAAAGCGTAGGAGGTGTGAGCATACCGACATTACCGCAAAATGTGGGCATAAACGCAAGTCTGGAGTACACAGAGCTGCCCACAACCACTTTTATTATTGACTGGTCATCCCGGCAGATTGCAGGAATCGGGACCGGTCTGGACGCAATGCGCCAGGCCGTGGAAATTATCCTGGCAAACGAGCGCTTCCGGTGGCAGATTTATGATTCTAATTTTGGCGTGGAGCTGGAAGGGCTGATAGGAGATGACCTGGATTACATTAAAGCGGAGATACCGCGCCGGATTGAGGAGGCGTTTTCCGTGGACAGCCGGATCCTGTCTGTGGATAACTATGTTTTTACTGAGACAAGCCCAGGCGTCCTGAGCGTGTCTTTTGACGTGCAGACAGTGTATGGAGCCATTCAGGAGGAGGTGAGCATAGGTGATTGATTTTAGCGGATACACAAAAGCCCAGATTGAGCGGGACATGCTGGACCAGGTGGATCCTGCCTTGGATACCAGGCAGGGCAGCATGATTCAGACCGCCCTTGGGCCGGTGGCGTGGTATCTGGAGGGGCTGTACATGGTCCTCAGCCAAATACAGCAAAACAGCAATCCCAGCACCGCCGTAGGGGAGGCCCTGGAGCTTTTGACGGCTGCCAGGAACGTAAACCGCACGCAGGCCCGCGCGGCAGTGCGCCAGGGAACATTTAACGTTGAGATCCCGACGGGGAGCCAATTTAGGACCATTAACGGGGCGGATTCCCTGGTATTTACTTCTGGCAACCTGATTTCCTCAAGCGATGGTAGTTATGTTTATCAGCTGACTTGCAACACGCCTGGAAGCGCCGGGAACAGCTACACCGGGGCCCTGCTGCCAGTGACGGCCATTGCAGGCCTGACCAGCGCCACCATAGGCGCGGTTATCACGGCCGGAACGGATGAGGAGACCGACGACTCCCTCCGAAACCGGTATTTTTTAAGCTTTGACACCCCAGCTTTTGGCGGAAATATCTCATCTTACCGGCAGACCATCCTGGCTCTGGATGGAGTTGGGGCAGTGCAGGTCTATCCAGCCTGGAACGGCGGCGGGACCGTGCTGTGCAGTATTCTTGGGGATGATTTAAAACCGGCACTCCCCGCCACCGTGCAAGAGGTGCAAAACTATATCTGCCCACCAGAGGACGGCGAGGCATCTCCGTCTCCTAATGGCTATGGTATGGCGCCTATTGGAGCGGCGGTAACCATTACTACCGGAACGGAGCTGACCCTGGACATTACCTGCAATATTGAATTTGCGGAATCAGTCCAGAATGGCGTGGAGACATACCAACAGGAAATTGAACAAAAAATCCAGGAGTACATTGACCAGGTAAATTCTGATTGGGGCAATCCACTTATATCGCAGTCAGTGAGTTATCCCTTGACTGTTTACGTCTCCAGGATCTCTTATGCCATCCTTCAGATTTCGGCCGTGGTAAACGTGACCAATGTGCAGATTAACGGCTCTTCTGCGGACCTGCACCTGACGGAAACGGCGCAACTGCAGCAGGTGGCGGTGCTGGGGGAGGTGGTCATCAATGGCGAATAGCTATGATACGCTCTATAAGCAACTGCCGGATTACTTTAAGCTGATTGTCGAGTTTCTGGAAATCCTGAAGGCGCACGGATATGCCCTGGATGGCCTGGACGCAAACGCGGCACAGGTGGCAGCAAACAACTACATTCAGACAGCGGACGCGGCTACCATTGCTTGGTGGGAAAATGCGCTTGGGCTTACCTATTCTTATGGGGATACAATGGAGTTCCGGCGCCAGAGAATCTTACAGCAGTTTAACATCACAACGCCGTTCTCCATTGGTTACCTGAGAGACCAGCTGAATGGATTATATGGCCCGGATGGGTATGAGATAGAAGAGGATCCGAAAAATCTGACTTTGACTATCCGGATTACCTCTGAAATTTACGGAGCAATTCAATTACTGTATCCGTTTATCATAGAAGTTATCCCGGCTCATATCCAACTAATTGCAAACCAGGAAGTAACCAATAATGTTGGCGGGGGCAGGCTGTATATGGGCGGAGCTTCAGAAAGCGTGTTCATCCAGACGATATCCGACAGTAATATTACTGATATTCCAGGCAATTTATCAGCACAAGGCATAGTTTCTGAAGCAATATTGCAAGAAATAACGTAAGGGAGGAAAACTATGGGACAATACAACACAGCAATCGTGACTCAGCAAGGGCAGCAGATACTTGCTGAAGCTGTTGGGGCGCAGCAGGTTATTACATTTACTTCCGTCAAAACATCGAGCCATTCTTATTCATCGGAAACTGATTTAACTACGCTTACAGGGCTTCAAGATATTATGCAGAGCGTGTCCCCGTCATCGGCGGCGGTTACTAACGGGAATATCGTGGAGGTGACTGCGCGGTTTGATAATGCTGGCGTACAAAATGAATATCAGGTTCAGACCATAGGCTTATACGGTAAGACTCAAAACGGCGAAGAAACTCTCATTGCGGTTGTAAAAGCAGTTACGCCAGATACTATGCCGGATTCCGCATATTCGCCCATAGCGTACATATACAGCATACAGTTGACAATCCAAAGTGGAGAGTCGGTTGCGGTAACAGTCAATCCAGCAGGGACGGCAACCGTACAAGATGTTTTGGAGCTACAGCAGACCATAGCAACGCTGCAGCAAAATGTGAATGAGCAGATTGCTCAACTAAATAGTGATATAACAGTTGAAGTTTTGAATAATTCCGACTTGAATAATTTTAAATCACCCGATAAACCCCGATGGGGATATGGTTATGGCCTTTCCAACTGCCCTTTTACATCAGGCTGTACTGTTGAATACATTCCATATTCGGCAAACTATGGCGTACAACGTGTAACGCAGATTCAAAGTACGGAAGGAGCATATTCTTCTGCCAGAAGGTCATGTGATAATGGTACATGGAGCAGTTGGATTATTGATAACCCTAACACCAATGTAGTCCGCAATACACTTGTTTATGGCGATCAATTTATCCATTTTAATCAATTAAGCATAGAGCTTATGAGCGATGGCCGATATAAATTACATTTTTACATAGATGGAACATGGATTGGCGCTATTATGGCTTCTTCGACATAATGGCAGGGATAACATCACCGCCCAATAGCAATCCAAGCCACAGGAATATCTATGCTTTCCTCAAATACGCCATCATACCTTGAGATAAATAAATCGAAACTGTTTCCATCGGTAGGCACATAAGATACCATCTGTTTAACCGCTTGCCCACTCAATATAGTAGTTACGACTTCATAACTAAATCGACTTGAATATGGTTTTTCAAATGTTACGGTAGCTTTTATTCTATCATCCGTATAATAAGTCAGATGTGCGATACCTCTCTGAACGAATCCGTTCATATCACTATTTAGTTGAGCAAACAAAAATTTAAAACAATAGAAAGGAGCTGATTCCATAGGACAATATAGAGCAGCAATATTAACCGATAGCGGCCTAAGCATGGTTGCTCAGGCCGCCTCTGGGGGAGGAACGATTGTATTTACAGATGTCAAAACATCTAGTCACAGCTACCCCAGCGGAACCAATATTGCAAGTCTGACAGACCTTCAGGACATTGTTCAGACGGTGCAGCCGTCTTCCGTTGGTGTTTTTAATGACACCATGATACAGATTTCTGCCCGATTCGACAACTCCGAAGTGGAACAAGAGTATTTAATTCAGACCATCGGGATATACGCACAGGCTGAGGGCGACTCTCCTGTGCTTTTTGCTGTCCTGCAAGCCACAAGTCCGGACCAGATGCCGCCCAGCAGCAACATATCACCATCAGCCTTTATCTATAATATTCAGATTACCGTACAGCGGGCCAGCCAGATTACAGTGACGGTCAGCCCAGCTGGAGCTGCCAGCGTACAAGACCTGGAAAACCTCAAGGCGGAAGTCCGGAGGATTATCCCGGTGACACTGACTGCCGCAGGCTGGAGCGGGAGCGCAGCACCTTACACGCAGAGCGCCAGTGCTGCGGGGATTACAGAGGCGGACAATCCCATGCTTGTCAGTATGTTGGCGGATGGAGCGGACCTGGACACACAAAAGGCATACAGCAAGGCTTTTGGAATTGTGGCGAGCGGTACAGCAGCCACAGGAAACGGAACAGTAACATTTAAAGCCTACAAGAAACCAGAAACAGACATTGTAGTAGGGCTGAAAGGGGTGTAATGCATAGGAGTAGTTGGAATGTCCGGCGGTGGCAGCAGCGTAGACCTGGACGTGATTACCGCCGAAGCGGGCGATATTTTAGCCGGAAAAACAGGAATCGACCCGGAAGGGGATCCGTTACCTGGGACAATGACAGACAGAACAAATATGGGGAAATCGCCGGGGATAAGCGACAGCCATCCTACTACGCCCGTTCATATCGGGACGTATCCGCAGGTAAACGTTGCCACAAATGGAAATCAGTATCTGGCAATTTGCCCTCCGCGTGGATTTTACCCAGGCGCAGGAGGCGCCTATACTGGTGTATTAGTGTCAAGAATATCTAGTATTCCGGCGCTGACTCCGGCAAATGCTGTGGCAGCGCACATATTAAACGGAGAGACCGCCTGGGTGAATGGAAACCGAATTACTGGGGCTATGACGGTTAATAGCCTACTGTCTTTTAGCGTTGCCGTCATATCAGGCCGCAGGGTGACGGCAACTTGGAGAAATCCAAATCAAGCGGCAGGCAGGCCCTACAGCGGGGTGTATATCAAGTACAGTACGAGCGGCTACCCGGGTACCGGCGGTACACAAATCTATAAAGGAGTCGGCAGCAACGCAGCGAGTGGCGGGATTTCTACGGTAACATTTGATTTACCCAATTTGGGGACAAGGTACTACCTGAGTATCTATCCCTACGTTACAACCAGCGCCGGCGAATTGCTGGGCGGTGTGCTTAATGCTCAGGTAACAACAGGCAACACAATCACCAATACATATACTTCCTCCACCACAGTTTCCGTCCCCACAGGATATACGCTTGCAGATATCTTCTGTGCAGGCGGAGGCGGAGGTGGTTCTGACGGAAGAGGGCCTGATTACAGTTGTGCGGGAGGAGGTGGCGGGGGCGGCGGAATGACCGCAACTGTACTGAATGTTGCTGTTTCTGCTGGCCAATCCCTAGCCGTGATAGTTGGGGCTGGAGGCGCTGTATCTACGTCATCAAATAATGGTAATGGCGGAGCCTCTTCCGTGTCCAGGTCTGGTGCTGTACTGTGTTCAGCAAATGGCGGAGAAGGCGGCGAATATACGTCATTGGAGCAGGTCAGAGACGGCGGAGATGGCGGCTCTGGCGGCGGCGCTGGAGCGTACAGAGGCGATGGTCTTTATGGCGGAAACGGCGGCTCTGATGGTGGGAACGGCAATGGCTGCGGAAATGATACAGACATTGGACGCGGTATGGGACAGGGGCGCACAACGCGAGCATTTGGCGAACCCGGTGGAACGATTTACTCCGGAGGCGGTGGAGGTGGCGGAGGCGGAATGAGTTCCGGCAGTTCCTCATCGTATGGCGGCGGAGTTGGTGGAGCTGGTGGCGGAGGAACCGGAGGAACCGGGCAGAGGTACGCCACGGGAGGAGCGGGAGGAAGCGCCAATACTGGCGGAGGAGCTGGCGGAGGCGGTGCTTCTAGCCGTGATGGCAGTTACGCTGGGTCTGGAGCTACTGGAGGTTCCGGCATTGTGTTGATTCGATTCCATTAAGGAGGATTATATGATTGTACATCAGGTTTTCGCAATAATCGATGGCGACGGAAACGTTATACAGCCGATGGTCTGCAAGGACTATGAAGAGGCTAATCGAGTGGCACGTTGCGCCTTCGGAAGCAATGCGCTTGCGGTGGATTGCCTCCAATATCCCTGCCAGGGGGGCGACAAATACCATGACGGGAAGTTTTGGCACGTAGAGGAGGACGGAACAGAAACAGAGATTCCCTATGTCCCCACTCAGGAGCAACAGGTAGCGGTTCTACAGTCTCTGAACAATGAGCTGACTCTGGCAATGGCTGAGATGATAGGAGGTGAAACAAGTGCTGAGTAATATCCAGAAAAATATCATTTTGCGGGCCGTAGAAATCCGGCGCAATGCCGGGGAGAAACCGGAAGCCATCCTGGAAAGCTACCCTAAGCTGACGGCTGAGGACAGAGCCGAGCTTTTGGCGGCCTATAACACACAGTAAAGGAGACGCGCATAAATACAGAATATATCAGCCTGGCAATAGCTATCCTGGGCTTTCTGGCGTCGGTATTTTATAGCAACCGGAACAGCCAAAGACAGGACACCAATGAGCGGGTGGAGCAGGCAAAGGAGACAGAGCGGATTGTGACCAAGCTGGATGGAATCTCTGCCGATGTGCGGGATACCGCCAGGGCCGTAGACAAGCTGCGGGAAGAAATCGCCCAGCACAGCGACAGAATCACCAAGGTGGAGCAGTCCGCAAAGTCGGCTCACCACAGAATTGATGAGATTATCAAACTGCATAACCGGTGTTGTGGCATTGGGCAGCAGTACAGAGAGGAGGGAGACAGTGTTTAAAAATTGCGTATTTAAGGTAGATGTAAACACCCGGAAATGGGTCAAGGCAGCAGCGGTCCGCGCGGTCAAGACGATGGCCCAGACCTTCGTGGCGACCATCGGAACCGCCGCGGTGATGGGTGATGTCAACTGGCAGATGGTAGCGTCTGCTTCGGCGCTGGCCGGTATTCTGTCGGTGGCAACGTCTATCGCTGGCATTCCGGAAGTGTCGGCAAAGTAAGGAGGTGGTCCCCTTATCTCCCGGGCCGGCCAGGGTCAGAGCCGGTAAAAAATAATAAAGGAGATTAAAAATCATGAGTAAACACAAAAACATCGGGCAGCCTGCTGCTCCTATCCCTGGAAATGGCTCATATGTCAATGATGGCCCCGACCTGGAGCCTAAGAAGCCCACGCCCTACCTGTATGACGCGCCAACCAATGCTCCCCATGTGGGAAACCATTCCAACGGTGTAGGCGGCCCGTGTGACCGCAATAACAACGGAATTGACGATAGCAGAGAGTGAAATCGTGTCCCCGGGAGAAATCCTGGGGATATTTTTTTTGATTGGAGGTACATAATGAGCGCAATCAGCGATTTAACGGCGTATTTCAAGAGCCAGGTTGGATACCTGGAAAAAAAGTCCAATAGCCAGCTGGAGGATTTCAAGGCCAACGCCGGATATAATAACTATACTAAGTATGGAGCATACTTCGGGCATAATGGGCCAGACGCCTACTGGTGTGATTACTTTGTGGACTATTGTTTTTGCCAGGTATTTGGAAAAGATATGGCAAAGAAGCTTTTGGGCGGATTCTCCGGATACACGCCCACCAGCGCCCAGTATTTCAAGAAAATGGGCCGCTGGCATACTGACAGCCCGCAGGAAGGGGATATTGTGTTTTTTGAAAACTCTGTCCGGATTAATCATACGGGTTATGTTTACAAGGTGGTTGGAAGCATTGTGTACACCATTGAGGGCAACACCTCCAGCGCTTCGGGAGTCGTGCCTAATGGTGGAGCCGTAGAGGCCAAGGAGTACCCTGTTACAAGCTCCAGAATCGCCGGATATGGCCGTCCGGACTATTCCCTAGTAGAATCAGAGCCGGAATACGTAGAGGGCTGGCAACGAGCCGCTGATGGCGTCAGATGGTGGTATCAGTATGCGGATGGCACATGGGCAGCCAATAAGTGGGAGACCATTAATCATCACTGGTATTTGTTTGACGCTGCCGGATACATGGTGACCGGCTGGCACCGTTGGGACGGAAAGGTCTGCGATCCGGCGGACGGTTCCGGAGATTGGTATTTCCTTGACAACACCGCCGGCGGACCGCTGGAGGGAGCTTGCTGGCATACCAGGGACAACGGAGCTCAGGAAATTTGGTACATAGAGTAAAAGGCGGGAGGCTAATCCTCCCGCTCATCTCTCCGTGACCTCCTGCACAATTCCGCTGTAACCGTAACTTGTCTCAAACTCAGCCCACGACTTCCTGTTGCTCTTGGTATACCAATGATTTTTATATGTAAAATCACCATCAGGGTCAACAAGAATCAAAAGAGCCTGTTTCATGCTATTTGCTTCAATTATTTCTGTGGTATCCTTAATCCTGAATCTTCTTTTCATATGCCTTACTTTCTCCCGGCTTTACCCGGCCGGGGCGGGGAAGGCAATTAGATTTCTCTAACGTTTACAACTTTTTCATAAGGACAAGACCAAAAAAACTCTTCTACTGCTTCTACAGTCCAATCATCATTAAGTTCTCCGGTCTCTACGTTGGCTCTCATTACTTCATTGGTTTCGGTGTTTAACACATCATACATGAATTTTTTCATATTCTTTTCCTCCGTTCCTTTATCTTATGTTTATATTATACACCTGAATTTTGTGTATGTATATTGGGAATATACACAAAAATTTAGTGTTTATTTTGTGCATATTATACACTTTAAAAATGTGTATATATGTAGTATAATATTTTCAGGAGGTAAAACATTGTGAATATAAGATATAAAATTGACATACTGGCCCGCCTCAAAGAATACGGATATTCAACCTACAAATTAAGAAAGGAAAGAGTGATGGGGGAGGCAACAATCCAACTACTCAGAGAGGGAAAGCTAGTGTCTTGGGAAAATATGTCTACTATATGTAGGCTGCTTGATTGTCAACCAGGAGATATACTGGAATACGTTAAGGAGGATTAGAATGAGAGTAAAGGGAATCGGAACAATTAAAAAATCGGAGGCCATGTCCATTTTGACGGAGGAAGGCAAAAAAGCCGTGAGAGATGGAGAAATCACAGCAGAAGAGCTGGGAGATATGTATAAATTTGAGATGGTAAAACGCGCCTCCAAGATTGGGGCGGCAGGAGATACATTCAGAAAATCCTATGGTTGGATTCCAGAAGAGCTAAAAACCGAACTGAGTCCTGCGCAGCTGGCAGATTTGACAGACCGTTTCTATGATTGTTATAGCGCCGGAAAGACAGATAGAGATTGACGAGCTATCGCCGGCGTGATACAATCATTATGTCGGGGGCAATAGAAGCTTTGTCGCCTGGTTCCCTCTAGCGATTCTTGAGAGACACGGATTGAAATAATTTTTGTTTCTATGAAGGAGAAGAGCCGGCAATACCTCCGGCTCTTTGTCTTGTGCAAATAATGATTTAGGTAGAGAATCGCTGACCTAATTGCAAATTTGATAAGAAGATGATATAATTCACCGGGAACTTAAAATGCTCCGGCTTACAGCCAGAGCAATACCATCTTTGAGGTAGTACAACACAAAATGCAACACATATGCAAAAAATAACGGAAATTCAAGGGTTTTATGGGGTTCGACTCCCATCTTCTGCATAAGAAAAGCTCTTTATCTATAACAGATAGAG
>ERZ1643247.664-NODE-664-length-39492-cov-124.543804_pt1 | contig 39492 bp, 70 predicted proteins | sample MGYA00579264_ERZ1643247 | MGnify/ENA primary metagenome ERZ1643247 (study PRJEB29033, sample SAMEA4952262) | chicken gut metagenome | biome: Broiler Chicken; feature: Gastrointestinal Tract; material: Caecum | place: Ireland | collected 2018 | study: Broiler... | reverse complement strand
TTACCATCACCGACCTGGATGGCGCGTCGGATGGGGGGGCTATCCTCTGGACCAGGTAACCATCCGCTAAATCAAAATCATCATCGTTCGGCCTTTCCGCGAACTCGATATCAAGAGTGTGCTTGCACATAGGATAGCTACACCGGATACCGCATCTTTTTCGGTTGCACTCATACAGTTTTGTCAAGTTCTTTCCACAGCCTTCTAAAGATACCATCAATCCTTCGTTGGTTTACTTCGTTGGTTTACTTTGTTCGCTTCCTCGATCATCTCGGCCGTAAGATTCACGTATCCTGATTCTGTTCTCTGCACCTTTTCCCATTCCCCATCTTCAAACATAGCTGATCTTCTACAGTTCGGGCAATTAGAAAAAGGTTCTCTTTCTACAACTTCTCCACAGACATAAAAATCTGTATATCTTATGTCTCTGGTATCTGCTATAAATTCGCATCCACAGTCACGACAAATAAATCGCCCATACTTTAGCCTGTTCTCATAGATAGGCCGTCCTGGCCGAATTATCTTTTTCATGCGGCTTCGTCCTCCTCATTAGCGACAATCCATCAGCCGTTAGCTGCCTTGTCACTCGGTCATGCAGTTTATTGTGCTCCACATTGCTCAAGCTGATCAGGTTCCACAGGCAATAGGCATACTCCGGATACTCATCAACTGGATAGATATGATGCACTAATTCAGCCGGAACTTGTTTACCATACCTCTTGGATATCTGGCACATATACCCATCCCTCCGCATGGCTTTGGCTGACAGTTCTCTCCACCGCTTCCCCTTGTAATCAAACATGCAAATATTCTTTTGCCTCATATATTTATTACCTATGGTGCCACCGCCCGCCTCATGCGGCGAGGAGCGGCGTGTATTGTGCAATAGCGAGAATCAAAAGGCATATTTTTGTACATTCTGCCAATTGAAAACGAGAACCAAAAGTCATATAATATAACCATCAAGAGGGAACACCCCAGGAGGTAAACGAAATGAAAAAGTACAACATGCACGAGATTATGGTGAACGCCTGGAACATCCGCCGCGTAAACAATGTCAGCATGAGTGCCGCTCTCCGCGCCGCCTGGGCCCTCGCCAAGGCCATCAACACCGCCGAGCAGGTCGCGTCCGGTATCGACTGGAACACCAAGGTCAAGGTCAACGACTGGATTAAGTACGGCAAGAGCCGCACCTATATTGAGGTCGCTGTCTACACCAACGCCTGGAACCGCAAGCGCACCGAGAAGATCGGCTACGTTGACAACATGACCGGCGAGTTCGTGGCCGCATAAAGAAAGGAGCAGAACCATGAAATTTATCATCAATGAAACCGGAAAGCACGAGGAACTGTCCATCATCGACACCAAGACCGGAATGGACTGGAGCAACGACCTGATCGGGAACAGCGGCGCAGTCGGTCAATACATCGAGTATGACGACGCAGAGGATGCGTACCGCATCAATCAGGAGGACTTTGACTGGTGGTCTGAGTATATCGCCATGTACGAGAGATATCAGAAGGAGCTGGATTCCCTTAAGGCGCAGTATGGGAGCGACGCCGTCGACGATATCATCACCCGGTCGGAGCTGTGGCTGGGTAACGACTACAACGAGCACGAGCGCGAGCTGCAAGCGCAGATCGACGCGATTAGGGAGGAGCTAGGGGCATGACAGGCCAGGAGTTCAAGGCGCTGCGCAAAGCCTCCGGGCTGACGCAGCAGGCCCTCGGAGATATGGCTGGCACAAGCCGCCGGGCAATCGCCAAGTACGAGGCCGGGGACATCGACCTGGGACAGATTGAGGTAAAGACGGCAATCAAGCTGGCAGCGGCACTCGGCATCCCCGTGGAACGGTTTGGAGATACCGCCCCCTAGTGGGGCGGTTTTCTTCTGCCCTTTTCGGCTCATGCGGCGAGGAGCGGCATATGGTCATCTTCCCGCTTAGATTGTCACGCCCAGGATTGTGCAGCACGATAGCACCCCATTACACTGTGGTAGCTCCACCCACCTGTCAGTTTTCAGCGAGCATTGTCATTCTTGGTTGAGCCACGATGAACGGTCTCAAATCGTCCGGGCGCTACCCGGCATCTGGCAGGGACGGTTGGGAATCGAACCCACCCAAGAAGTTTTGGAGACTTCTTCGCCAGCCTTGGAACATTCGCCCCTATATAGCCGGGGTAACCGGCTATCTTGCGGGTTGGTTCAGGCTGTCCGCTGGCCTGTATGGCTCTTATCGTTTGGCTATACGTCCGGCTGACGGAGGGGAGCGACCCCACTTATGCCGCATAGAGGGTGCGACCCTCCGGCCCTGATAGTGGGCTGGTACAACCTGCGGCATATGGTCTCCCGACGGCGAGGAGGATGCACCGCCGGGAGATGGAAGGGAAAGAGAGAGAAGAAGGCGCGGGAGCATTGTGCACTATACTCCCACGCCTATATTGTAAATCAAGTATTTGGCTTTTTAAGTTCAACCTTCATCCATTAGCCCGAAATTTTTCGCCACCTTTTTGATGAAGTCGTTGTGGTACCGCCTGGCTGTCATGTAGCTGCACGGGATCATCATCGCCGCCCCCTCCAGGGTGTGGGTCTGCCGGAAGAACACCAGTTCAATCACCTGCATGCGCTCTTTCCCGTTCTCCAGCTCCAGGGTCTGGTCGATGGCCCGCTTCACCGCCAGTCTTTCCTCCAGGGCCTTTCCCTGCATGTATCTGCCCTCTCTGGCCGGGTACTGTCGGATCATCCACTTGACATATCCCCACCAGCCGTATCTAGGTTTGCTCACCTTATCGCCCTCCTCGCCTGTTCCACGCTCTCAAAGGTCTGCACCCACTCCACACGGCCCCGCCTGCATCTCACCTGCACCACCACCGCCACAGTCCACGCCCTGCCCACAGGGATGACGCTGGCTGTGATTTCCCAGTCTCCGAGTGATCTGGTAAGGGTCAGCTCGTCCATCCGCTGGAGGGCTGTCTGGAGGGCGTGGAAGTCGTTATCGCTCAGGATACGCATCAACTCCCATGATGGCCTCATATCGCTGGGCCAGCTTTCCGTCAGCATAGTCGACATCCGCCTCGTCCATGAGGCCCCCGTACTCCATGATGACCGCCTCCATGCCGTCCCGGAACCGGGAAATGCGCTCCGGGCCGAAACCATATACCTCGTGGAGCGCCACGGCGGATGCCTGGTAGACGGTGGTCAATACCCGGTTGATAAGCGCAGCCCGCTCCGCATGGGACGCGGCAGCCTTGGCCGCCATGAGCTTCGCGGCGTATGCGTTGCGCCTCATTTGGCTCCCTCCATATCCAAAAACTTCTGGCACATGGCCGCTACCTGGATGGCCTCACAGGCGGCGTTAATGGCATACATTTGCAAAATGCCAATTTCTATGGACACAGAATTATTTTCGATGATCTTGTTAAAGATATCTCCCATATATCCCCTGATTTTTTCAAACTCGGCTCCTAGTTCAATCTGTTCCTCAAGAATCACCGCCCACCCCTCATGGGCTGAATGGAACTGCGGAAACCGTTCATTGGCGGCGGCAAGCTCAACTTCCACAAGCTGGCGGACTTGGTTCTCTACGGCGTTCAATCCGCACCTCCGATGATCTCGTCAAGTGTGTATTCCTTCAGGCGCTCCATAGTTGGGAAAACGTCTCCATATAACACCCCCAGCACTGCACACCCAGTACACACACGATACTCAATTTCTCCCTGTGCTCCATTTCTGACCCTAACTTCTTTTGCCTCCGGCCACATCACCTGAATAGCCTTCGCCCTCTTCACCTCCTGCTCGGTGAAGCGGGGCTTCTCTGGCAACGTCCACCATACAGGTTTAGGGGCAATACCGCATACCATTCCAATCCCCTTTTTTGAGAATATACAATCGTCTGCGCAATTTCCGTTTCTGCTTGTGCAGTATTCTTTTGCTTCCCCAAGCGTCCAGTCCTTCAACGGCTTGTCCATGTTGGCCTCCTTTGTTGCCTTGATGTCACCCCATTTAGAATCTTTGCTTGTTTTGATTTCGTTAAATGCTTCCCTACCCAGTTCAGCAAACGCTTGGGCCATATCATCAATAGGAACGGTATCATCCCCCGGTTCCGGAACAACCTCATAGCCCATCAGGGCAACAAACTCTTCCGGCTTTTCTTCTATCATTTTCCTGGTAGCACAAAATCTATTACTCAATATGCATTCCCGACAATCTTTAACGTTTGGACATTTGAGTTCATTCAAAACAGCGTGCAACGATTCAAATATTTGCCCAGTGCTTTTATCGCGCCACTTCATCTTCATCTATCCCTTCCCAGCACTCACAGCCGTCCTCCGGCTCCGTGAAGTCTGCCCTATGCTCGCTGTCCCCGTTGCAGCACACACCGTTGAAGTCCTCCCACCAGCGGCAGGTTGAGCAGGTTTTAGTCATGGGCAACCTCCTCAAAATAGATTTTCCCGCAGTTGTCATATCCCATCTGCTTGTCCTGTATGCCTCTCAGGATAATGTACGCTCGCCGAAGCTGGCCAATATCGAAGTAGCCAAAGTGGCAATCCTCAATAGGCATCTCCATTTCATGGGCCAACCAACTGTAAAGGTCGTTGCGCTTCTTGTGGGCTTTCGGTTTTCCCTGCCAGAGCGGGTCAAAGAGAGCGTGACACATCTTTTTTCCTGTGCGCATTGGTTCATCTGCCAACAACCCCAGAGCTTCCCGTGGGCGTGGCTTATGCGTCCCCACATAGGCCCCACACCGCTCACAGAGATAGCAGTAGCCGCTCCCATACTCCCGGCCATATACCCGAGCATTGGAGCCGTAGGTGACGTGCCCACCGCAGATATTACACCGGGTCGGATGGGTGTTTATCATGGTCGGCCTCCCTCCGTTCTCCATAAGAACAAAAATCGTTGTCGTAGGTTTCTTCAAACGACTTCATGCACTTTCCCTTCGGCCCATCGTCCTTCCCATAACTGTCGGGGTCAGCATCCCATTTCCGGCACTCTCGGCATCGCACCACCGGGGCAACGTCGGCTGCGGGCAAACCTTTGATAGCGCCGCCGATATTCCACGCCACTGTATCGCCACACCAATCGGCTTGCTTGAGCCGTTCCTGATATTCTTGTTCGCAGATGGCAAGTACGGCTTCCCGCTCTATGTAATCTTTCATTTCTGCTCCCTCCGTAGTGCGGCCTCTGTATTGGCCCAGCCGCACAAAGCACAAGTAGATACGTCTGTTTTTGCGTCCCAGGATATCCCCTCGTATCTCCCGCAACCGGGGCAAACACCGGGGGGGCCTTTTGGTCCTGGATCATCCCGCGGATACCTAACGATAAGCCCGCCGTGCCGCTCGGCGTCCATGATGAATTTCAGCCTCTCCAGGTCGTACTCGTCGCCCAGGATGTCCTCGATCTTTTTGAGTCGGTTATAAACCTTCTCAACGCTGGGTTTTTCCTCCATCAATATCCGCTTATATTTTTCTTCGGATACCACGGAAAATCCGGTCTCTGAAATTGTATACTCAGTTAGCCGTTTCATGTTCCCCTCCAATAATCGGTGTGTAGTGCGGGCAGTCAATACACATATACATCGTATTGTCCGACCAGTTATCACCACCCATCAGACCACAACATCTTCCCTGTGAAGCATATCCCTTTTCTTCCATTTCATCGTAGCAACACTCACGGGATAGCCAATACTTTGTCTTTTCTACCCATGCAATCATTCGGCTTAATATGCTCACTTCTCCAACCCCTCCATCCTAGCTTTCAGTTCGATGATCTCCTCCGGCTCAAGGCCCGTGTCCTCGTAGGCTGCGAGGCGGTCAAATACCTTTGCGATAGGGCAGGTTTTGCACCCGTCATCACCCTGCCTTTCGCATACCTCCCGACATTACAGATTGTCAGCCCCTTTCACTTGCCAGCAATGGTTTCCTCCAAGCGCAAAATCATAGGTCAGCCGTTCCATGTCAGTCCTCCTTGAAGTATCGCTCCCACTGCTCTGTTGTTGAATTTGTATAGTTCAGGTCAATATCGTCATCCCATTCAACGTGAGGCCCGACTTTTTCATCTGCAAAGTGCGTGACACAGGACACAGCAACCCCATCCAAAGCCTCATCGTCTATAAGCTGCTTTATATCGTTCAGGGACAGGTTCTCCTCCAGGTCACACACATATACCGTCATCTTGTAAAGCTGTGCCATGTCAGTCCTCCTTCTGGCCGCGTGGCTTCGGAATATTCCATTCTGACCGACCACCCGGATATTTTGATGGGATGACCATAATCCCGTTATATCGCATAATCCCCTTCATGCGCTCCAGCTCGGCCCGCAGCTTCTCGTTTTCGGCCTGGAGCGTGGAGAGGGCGGTGGCGGCATCTGCAATCAGATTTTCTCCGGTTGGAACACTACACCACAGGCCATCCTTTTGTTTCAGCCGCTCAATCAGCTTCTCAATGTCCATCATGTGTCCTCCTCCGGCGGCCCATCCCAGGCCGTCCAGTATTTGTCGTACAGATCCATCGCAAACGGCTTGATGTGCTTGCAGTACAGGTATCCACCCCTGCACCCTTCTGCAATCTCCAGGACCCCCCATTGGAGCTGGGCTATCCCTGCTCCCTCAATGTAGATTGCGGTCTCCTGGGTGATGGATTCCAGCTCTGCGCGGGTGTATTGGTGTCTCATGGCGATACCTCCGGCGGGCGGCGTACTATGTGCCACACGCTTCCCTTTTTCGTGAAATGCAGATACTTATCTTCCCGTTCCCCATGCTCTATCCGAGCTGCGGGTTTGCCGCATTTTGGGCAGTATATGCTGTAATTTAGCCCGGCGGTCTGCATCCCGCCTTTTCCACTGCCACTCATGCTTCTCCCTCCGGCGGGCGGCGGTAGGCTTTGAACCTATACCCCCACTCTTCGCACAAGGTTTCCCAATTCATCAGTTCCTCAGATCCGAAGAACAGCATCCCGAAAGGCGTTACTTTCGCCCAGTCATTCAGCGGGGTAAACCAAATATACCGTTCTTTCTTGGCATCCTCCAGCGTCAACGCCTCGTTCGGCGGGGTGAGGGTGGGCATCGCCTGTATATCATGCAGCACCTGGTCTAATAGCCATGAAGCAGTTTTGCTTTGCCGGACTGCATCGGTATCAAGCAATCGCGTAATGCCTAGCAATTCATCTCCATCAATCGGTCGTATTGCCATCTTTTAGCGCCTCCCTACACTCTTTCAAAACGATTCTGGTCGAGCCAAAATGAAGGACACGGCCCTTTCAATCCCATACCATACAGCATCCAGTCTTCTTTTCGGTCAGCATGGCCACATCCTAACCGTCCAATTGGTTTTCCGTCCCATCCAATTGCATTCGGGCCGTACAGGCAGGTGGAGCAATTCTCCGGTACAGTTTTGCGCTCAGTTACTTGTATCATGTAACTCCTCCAATCTCTCCATCACCATCTGCACGGCCTCGTCCGTCATGGGAGCGCCGCAGACCTCGCAGAATGGTGTATCAAGCCCAATAAACACGTTTTTGCAACGCGAACAGCGACGCTTTGGTACATCTTTGTAAGCTTCTCTCATATCTTCCCACTCACCCCTCCACACTTTCTCCACCTGCTCTCTGGTGACGGGGCGGAGGGCGGTGAGAAGGGTGTCAACGGTTTCGTCCGTTAGGTCAAAGGCATGCTTTAGCGTTTCTCCATCTGGGAACATCGGATCATAGCCCTGGTACTGCTTCAATAGCTTAATTGCTTCTTCCAGCGTCATCATGTCTGGGCCTCCTTAAATCCATCCGTGTTTTTTCTTTTTTGCGGAAATGTTGGAAAGAACATCCTGCAAATCAAATGCTTCAATATAGCACTTCCAGCTATCAGCGCCAAACAGACGAAAAATGCAGTTCTGGCAGCTTTTCTGCTGGTGACAGAAATCAACGATAGTCTGAGCAGCAGCCAACGCTTTCTGATTGCTTATCATTCCATCCCCTCCAGCATCTCCATCTCACTGCTCCCGGCTGACGGGGCGGAGGGCAGTGAGGGCGAGTTCAAGGGCCGCAATTCGCCTTTTTGCATTCTTGACGCCATCTGCCATTTGATGTGATGCCCAAAATGTGGTTGGGTTGTCTCTCATGATTTCGTTCTGCCGCTTACTCTCTTCCAATACGGCAATCGCTTCTTCCCGCGTCATGGCTGGGCCTCCTTACAGCAAATAACTTGCGGCCAAAATATAGTGCAAAATTTGGTCTTGTACATAGTTTGTTTTCCCCCACTTTGCTTTCAACGCGTCAATCGGAAAATGTAATATTCCAATTAACGCTAATTGCCAGCACCATCCAAAAACAATGTAAAACGGAATTGTATACAAGAAACAATGAACGAAAAGGTGGTACCAGTTTTCTCCCTTAGTTGTTGCTAAAAAATTTGATTGCAGGAAATAGTCCCCCATCAGATGACAGGCAACAATCAAAAATATGCGCTCTATCATTCCATCCCCTCCAGCATTTCCATTCCAGACAAATCATCCCATGTGATCTGTCGATCATCAAAGTCAAAGTTATTTTCGTAATCCAACAAATTCAGATCAAATCCAAACGAGTTTGGCCTTACTACACGATGATCCATTTGCATTTTCAGCAACTGCTCCCAAAGTTCTGGATGATTGTCCCGCAGGTGTCGCAACTCACCGGCCTTTGCGTTCGGGCAGAAAAAACAGCCGCCGCGTGGAGCAAATTCATAGATCGGTGACAGCAATCCATGTTCTCTGCAAATCTCTCGCGCAGCATCTTGGGTAATTTTGTATTTCTCCAGCAAAGATATTGCATTTTTGTCCATAGATTTCAGGCGCTTATTTTCGTCGTAGGCAATTCCCAAATGCCAAATCGCGTCCTTATGCTGTCGAATAAATTGGCGCAGGGGGGGCAATTTGCAGTCTCTCTTGATCGAACACCGGCCCTTGCTGGATAGTGGAAACCCATGGAGTTTCCCCTTGTTGTATCCTTTAGTGATCGGCCAGTAAAAATAATCACAGAACGTTTTTTGGCTCCTTAGAACCTCAACATGAGCGCCATGCGCCTCAAACCATGGGATGGCTTTCTCATGTATAAATTCCGCATGTTCTGGCACCTCTCCGCTGATCTCACGATCAAACATAACCTCGCAATAGACAAGGCCCGTCAGTGGCTCCCCGTGCTGCAAAGCCAGCAGCGCTGTCGCCGTACTGTCTGCACCGCCGGACCACGAACAAAAAAACTCAGCCATCCAGCATCTCCATCTCCTCCAACTTCATAAAGCACGCCCAGAAAGTACGGCTTTGCTTCCCGCTGTGATGCCCAAATAGAGGCTTTTGCCCAATGGCTTTCCAAACATCCGCTGCTGGAATGTCATACTCAGACCACTTAAAGATGAGCACCCCATCCGGTTTAAGTACTCGCATACACTCCCTGAAACCGTCATGGATCATCTTCGGCCAGCTCTCGTCCAGTTTTCCATATTTCTTGACGAGCCAAGCCGTCTCTTTCGCCCCGGTCAAATGGGGTGGATCAAATACAACCAGAGGGAAAGAGTTATCCGGGAACGGCAGGTCTGTAAAATCACATACCACATCCGGGTTGATGTCCAGTGTGCAATTCCCGGCGTTCTTCCAGAAGTGGTGATACTGCTCCCGGCGCTTATCGCAGTACACTGCCGCCGGGTGGTGCTTATTAAACCAGATAGACCGACCTCCGCACGTCACATCAAGGATTTTCTTTTTCATGTAGCATCTCCATCTCCGCCGCGCTCAGAATCGGTGCGCGGGTGTTCCAGGCGAGGCGGGCAAGTTGTTCATCTTCGCTGGTTGCTGGCATGACTCCACAATCTCCGCAAAACACCGCATACTCAAACGGCTCTATTGTATCATACTCCACCATTGCCTCTCCCCCGCAGAACGGACACTCCAGCAGCACCCCGACCTCCGTCAGCCGCTTCGCCGCCTCGTGGTCGCCCAGGAGGGCGCGCTCAATATTAGTCATATCTGTATCCTCTCTTGTTAGATTCGTAGCGGAATGATACTCCCAACAAATCGAATGGGTTCTGCACATCTCCTAAACATCTGGCTGTCACAACGCCTCGATCAACATGATTATCCCGAGCTGCCTCTGCAATAGATCGGTAGACCTCCAGTTCGTTCCCGTCTCGGTCGATTTTCACTACCGCCCTTCTGTTTGGCCCTTTCTGCCTCCGGCTTTTTTCCGATGCACTGATAAGTTCCAAGTTTCTCGCGGAACAGTCCTGCGTGCATCGGTTCTTGTGCCAGTATATCTGCCCCGGTTTTTTATTCGGAATCCACCCCGCCAGCGCCATCAGCCGTGTCACCGGAAACCTCTTGTGCCCTATTGGCAGGACAGCAATATTGACATATAAGGCACTACTCCGGCCATCACCAGCTGAAAAATATGGGTTTAGGCGCATCCAAGTTCCGCCAGGTAACTGACGTTCCAGCTTTGCCTCCTCGCTGATCCGGTATGGATACCGGAAACCTTTCAATTCCTTCCACACGTCCTTCTCCACATCTCCTTCTCATGGCATGTCCCGTGGTAGCTCTCACAGATAGAGCGGGAGTTGCATGTCTGGCAGGGGTCATCCTGATTTGCACATGGTTTCTTATCCGGTCTTAAACAGCCTCTACAATCCGGCAGATCGCAACTTAGGCATATATCAATCCATTCCTGCGGGTCACAGGTATGGACATACTCCCGTTTTATAGCTACCGGCGCCGCATCCCACACTCTGACCGCGTGGGATACGCCATACGGGTCAGTTGTAATCAAATCTCATGCACCTTAATCCCCAGGTCCAGCATCATCTTCCGCTTCTGCTGGTACTCCTTCGTCCGGTAGCCCTTCACGTCCTCCACAACAGACACCCAGTAAGTATCAGCGCCGTCCCGCATCTTCTTCCGGTACGTAAAATCAGCCCGGTACCGGATTGCCTTCACCTTCTCGCCATCCGGAGTGGTAAACGCCTCCTGCAGCGTAAATTCCGGCTGTAGCTTCAGCCGGTCAATCTGCCCCGCCTTCTGCATCAGCATCAGCTCCAGGTACCTGTCAGCCTCTTTCTGGCTGTCGAAGGTAATCCCATTCACGGTCACCTTCCGGTTGTGGTATTTATTCATGCAGCGCCTCCAATGCCACGCCAAGTGCATCCACGATATCCTGATACACCGACGAAAATTCTGTTTCTGCCCTTGCCAGAGCCTCATGCTTCATGCGCAGGCCTTCCAGCACCACCGCTGCCTCTTCCTTATCCATGGCCATCTCTTGCCGCCTCCCAACTATATCGTTTATCCGGGCTGCCGCCCTTGTCATAAAACCGCTTGGATTTCTCGTCGAATTCCAGTTCGATTTTCGCCCTGCTGCCTGTCTGCCGGTCCTTCAAAATGCGCACCAGCGTTGAATCCTCTTTCCGCTCCACGGAAAACAGCTTGTCGGCCAGATTCCCGATCTCGTTGGCCCCCGCGATGTCATCCGCGCTCAACGCCCCGTCCCCAGCCTTCCGGGGGTGGGCCACCATGTGCACATGCACATCGTTGGCCTTCGCAAAGGAGCATAGGCGGCGGGTAAACGCTTTCTGCGCCCCCAGATGCCCCAGCTCCACCTCGCCCTTTAGCTCGGCGGTCATGATGTTGTCTACCAGGAACACAGAGCATCCATAACGGCGGAACGCATACTCGAACAGGCTGATGATGTAATCCTCATCGTGCGCCCTTGCCTGGCGGATGTCGGTCAAGAAGAATTTCCCCTCCAGCCATGCGTCTATTTCGTCGCACCCGCCAACCCACTCCGTGCGTCCTGTCCTGGGGTCCGGCACAGGGCGGAGGTTCCCAGGCCCCGCAATCTGCGGGACGACGCTTTTCTTGAACTGGGCGGCTGGCAGCTCCCCAGAGTAGGCACAAACGGCCCGGCTCTGGTTGACCGCCTCCACAAGGATCTGTCCCAGCAGGGTGGATTTCCCCTCCCCTCGCCGCCCGGTCCATATGGACACCTGCCCACCACAGAACCCGCCTGTGCAGTAGTCCAGCGGGACAAATCCGGAGACAACCCGGTTCTTTGGGATGGCCTCACTCATGGACACCGTAGACAGGTCTATCAGCCCGGCCCTTGGGATTTCTATGGCTCCGTAAATCAGCTTCTGGAGGGCGCTGGCCCCGTAAGCGTCGAACAACTCAGCAGCGGAACCAGTACCCCGGAAGGACGCCTTGTCAGCAACCAGGAGAGGGACTTCAATCCGGTCTTTCAGGCCGTTTACAATCTCCATCTGCTCCCGGTCGTCCGGCGTGGCAACAAGCACATAGGCAAACTGGTTGATAAACTCCGCGCAGTCTGCCATGCGCTCCCAGCCGGCGTAAAAGCTCTTTCTGACGGCGTTAAGGCCGACAGCTTCCACGTCCTCGTCGGTCACGCACCAGATCAGACCGATGGGCGAGGCCGGGTCAACGTCCCGGTATGTCAGCAAGAGTGACCAGTCGTTCATGCTCCGTACCCTCCTGTTTCCTCCGGTTTTCCCACGTCCGCACACAGGCTTTCCAGTCCACAACGGGCTTTCCATGCCCGTACTTCCAGCCCCTGGCCTCGTAGAAGTCCACAAAAGCCTGGGGGTCTATCCCATTCCCGCGCTCCAGGCAGTAGGCCCGCACCTCGTCCACAGTGGGGGGGACTTTCTTTTTACCCCCTTTAGGGGGTTTTTCTTTGGGGGAGGGAGAGATAGATACGGGGGGTGTGGGGGGAGAAGGAAGGGAGGGAGGGGGTGAAAAATTTTGCTTACATTTGCTTCGGTTTGCTTCGGTTTGCTTCGGTTTGCTTACTGAGCCTCCTGCCCTTCCAGCCTCCGCCCGCTTTTTGCTGATTATCATATCCTTGTCCATCTGCGCCTTGAGCACTAAATACAGGCTGTACTCATTCCCCCTGGGCTCCTCCGCGCCTTCTTCGCTCCCCTGAATATATCTCAGGAGCGACCCCAGCAACCGGCCCCGCTCAGGTACCGTGAGCGCCAATACGGCCTCAATGCAGATAACAGGTATTTTGATGTAGTCCATAAGCCACCGCCTTAAAACGGCAGCTCACCGTCGTCCTCAGCCTCAGAGAAACCCTGTGGCTCATTTTCCGGAAGCTCATCCTCCGGCGCGTTCCCCTCGGATTCCTTCTTCTTGCTGTCCCCGAAGTACACGTGGTATGCCACCACCTCCACGGCGGTTCTTTTGTTCCCGTCCCTGTCCTGATAGCTCCGGGTCTGTAAACGCCCGTCCACCACGGCCATGCGGCCTTTCTGGAAATAGCGGGAGACAAACTCGGCCGTTCCCTTCCAGGCGGTGCAGGAAATCCAGTCTGTTGCCGTCTCACCGCTGTTCTTGTCCTTGAAATCCCGGTCAACCGCCAGGGTGAAGGATGTAACCGCTGTTCCGCTTTGGGTATGTCTCAGCTCCGGATCTCTGGTAAACCGGCCCATAATTGTAATGTGGTTCAGCATTTTGGCCCTTCTTTCTTGTATACTAATTTGGATTCATCCCAATCGGGATATAATGTGCGGAAGTAGTCCCGCATACGCTCGTGCAGCGGCCCGTCCGTCCCCTCGAAGTCAAAGGCCCTGTGGCAGGTATCGCATCCTGTCCAGATATTCTGTTCAACTCCAAGCCCGCCTTGGCTTCTGCGGATAAAATGGCAATGCGGGCCTGCGTTGATGGATCCACACACCACACAGCGGCAGAAATCTCTTGCCCATACCGTCTTTTTCGTGGCTGTGGAGATAGAGGTCGCTTTAGTCTCTCGGTGCATGGCCCCACTCCCTATCAACCTGCGCGTCCAAAATTCGGATCTGCAACTTGTAGCCTTGTATCGCCTCTTTAGCGGACTCATAGACCGTCTGCGCGATGTCTCTCTCAAAGCGGAGCCGGGCAATCTCTTCCTCACCCCGGCAGATGTCCGAGATAATGGTAACTGGGACGCCATCCGCCCTGGCCGCCAGAACGGCTTTCCGGAGGGCAACCCTATAGTCCCGCTCCGCCTGGGCGCAGGCCCTTCCACGAACGCCGAGCTGGCCGATTGCTTTGTCCAATAGAGCGGACTTTGCTCCGATTTCGTTAATCAGGTCATAGTCCATACAAACGCCCGCTTCCCAGTCTTGGTGTTCCAGATAGACAGCCCGGAGATACGTCGGTTTTCGTCATAGGCAATCTTTTCAACGGAAAATGTGTCATACGTCCTGCACTTACCGTTGGATTCCTGTATGTTCATCTTATCTGCCGGGATCCAGATAAAAGGGGCTGTGTAGAGCTCGCGCCCAATGCCCCAGCGGAAACCAGCACGCTTAAAGGCATCGCTGGCCTCGCCCTTCTTCTCGTTCCCCTCTCCGTCCTCGCGGGACTCAATGCCGCAGTCCCACTTCCATGTCCATCCAGTTTCCTTACGGATAGCAATGCCACAATAGAGATTCCCCTTGATTTCCCGGTAGTCGTTTGTCCAGTTCTCCGGGCCTACCGTCTCGTCCAGGATGTCCATATCTGTGCGGGCCGTCTTATAGAGCAGCAGCACCGCCCCATTTTTCTTGACCTGTTTGACCTTTACCTCAATATCAGAGGCCGTAAGTAGTCGGAACCTGTCCATCACTTCACCCCCACACTCTGGCCGTCCTTGATGTAGGCAAACGGGACAGGGGTGCCAGCCTTCAGCAGCTTCCCGATCTCCGTCTTGCTGACCTCCGGCTCCCTGTACTTGATACAGTCGTCATAGCCGTTCTGCTCCAGCCAGCGGACGAGCTTCTCCTGATCGTCTATCTGGACGGATGCGGTTCTGCGGAAGGTTACGGAGCACTTTGAGGTCTGGAATTTCTCCCCGTCCAGCGCAATAGACAGATAGGTTTTCAGGCGCTCCACCTTGTTCTCCATCGCCTTGCGCCGCTCCTTCAGGTTGTCCTCTTCCTCCTTGATAGCCTTTGCCCCGGCGGCAAGGTCTTTCACCCAAAGGGCCATGTTCTCAATCTTCTGCTCCCTGTCCATCTGGAGCCGGGAAAACGCCTCGTAGTCCAGCAGCTCCCCGGTTTCCGGGTCTACAAGGCTCTGAATCTTCTGGTCTATCTCGTACAGGGTCATCTTCTTCTCTCCCTTCGTAGTATTGTGGATCCCGTAAAGGGTTCAGATAAATCAATGTTGACTTTTCTCCTCCTTTGCCCTACAATACAGGCAGATAGTTTTAGGCTTGCCGCTCTCTGGTCTTGCACACCGGAGGGCGGCGCTTTTATTCTAGTCCTTCCACCGGGATCCCCACCCACAGCCTATCCAGATCCCCGTCAAACCCGTCCGGCATGGGGATGGATACGGTGCCCGGTGTGGGTGATGGAGTGGGCGTTGGAGCGAGTGTCGGTGTCTGCGTTGCCGACGGCGTAGGCTCCGGGGTTTCTGCCGGCCGCCCAGCCAGCGCCATCAGCGTCAGCACCAGGACTATCAGCGCCAGGTAAACCGCCGTCGTCCAGACCCGCCTCATGGGTAAAACTCCTTTAGCTTGCGGATAACATCTCCGCCATATGCATGTTCTGTTAAGCGGATAAACTCCTCTGGTGTTGTCTCACCATCTAAATCGATTCCGTGTTGAGAGACAAACTCATTTCGTCCGGCAAGACAGCTTCCGGTCAGTTTGTGGTGCCAATCAAAAAGATCTTTGTTTGGGTAGGTAGTTTTTGGCTTGTGAGACTCCACAAACGCGGAAATGCGATCACGTTCCGGCATTTCGTCAAATAACTTGTCTCGCAGTGAGGACATTGCGTCCCGAAGTGTGTGCCCGTGGGCAAACGTATTTCCAGATTTAGCAACAAAGCAAGGTATCATTGTTAGGTCGTCTCTGACCATAAATCCCTTGGCTACATTTCCTTTTACTATAGTAATCGCGGTTAAAATACCGTCTATGCGCACACATGTTAGACCATTAACTGACTTAATCCCGTCGCCGTCGCCGTCACCGTAGCCGGAGCCGTAGCCGTCGCCGGAGCCGTCGCCGTCACCGTAGCCGTAGCCGTCGCCGTCACCGTCACCGTAGCCGTCGCCGTAGCCGGAGCCGTAGCCGTCGCCGGAGCCGTCGCCGGAGCCGTAGCCGTAGCCGTAGCCGGAGCCGTAGCCGGAGCCGTAGCCGTAGCCGTAGCCGGAGCCGTAGCCGGAGCCGTAGCCGGAGCCGTAGCCGTAGCCGTAGCCGTAGCCGTAGCCGGAGCCGTAGCCGGAGCCGTAGCCGTAGCCGTAGCCAGAGCCGCAAAACAGCTTAATTTTCTCCGTCAACGTCTCCATTCGGATACCCCCTCAATACTGGTAATCGCCTTGTCTGTGCAGGGGAGGATTTCAATTGCATCAACCACAGTGAGTTCATCCACGTAAACCGTGAACTTGCAATTTCTCGGCTCTGATGTGCCCTCTTTTGCGAGCTGGAGCAGGCTTGCCGCGCCATCCCAATACCACAGGCAGCGAGCATTGCGCATGGTAACTTCCTGCCCATTTCTCGACTCAATCTCCCCGTAGAAAACCCCGGATCGGTCGCAGCGAACGATGTACTTCTTGCTCATAATGATTCCTCCTATTTTTTGTGATATTGTATCCAAAGCCATCCTCACAGGATGACCTCCACCCAGGTGGGCAGCCCGCAGCAGATGATGATGCATCCGGCGAATACCAGGCCGCTGATGATGTTCTTCCGCAGCAGACGCCGCTCCTCTCTGGTCTTACTCAACACATTCCCCTCCTCTCCACTAGGCGCTTGGCCACCTCATCGGTGTCGTATTTTTTCATCCGGCCCACCTGTGTGGCCGGTAGCCCCATATCCTTTACAGCGTTCCGGGTCGCATCCTTTGAGCCTGTCCCTAACTCACGGCTCAAATCTTTTAGGGACATCATGCCCCCGTATAAGTCGCGCAGGATGGCGCGCTTCTCTCTGATTTCCTGGTAGATGTTCACGTTTCCCATCCCTCCTATTCTGCTTGCCCCCCTCCTCTCCGCCGTGGTAGAATGTGGGCGTTGGAAGGGAGGAAAATAATACGCTGTCTGAAACAAGCTATAATGCCCTCTCTCGGTGAAGATGTCATCTCAGAGTTTGAGCAGAAACGCGAACAGCAAGCCAAGGACGAACGAGACCGCCGCTTCAATCAGAAGATTTCTATAGCGCAGGTGCTTGTACCTCTTGTAACCTTCATCCTGGGCCTTGTAGTAGAGCATTATTCCGGCCTTGTCTCTGCCCTTTCTGAGTTTCTTGGGCGGTGGATCAAATAGCCTATCAAGCCATCGGTAAAGCGTTCCATTCACCCCCTTTCTTTTTCACCGTTCGGCCCAGCTTCTAAGCCACGCTCTAGGAGTTGCCGAACAACCTCGGCGTAGGAAAACCATATTCACCTTTCTAAGATAATTTTAGGCGAAAAAAATTTGATCCCGTTGTTCCGGCCCAATAGAAAGTACTTTAACCAGAGCTTTAACCTCTCCAAGGGAAAACTCAGCCCCGTCGGTCTCATTCAGCTTTGCATTGAAGCGAGACAGGCTGATCCCAATGCTTTTTGCGACAGATTCCTGAGTCATGGCGCGCTCCCGGATCTTTCCCTTTAGCATGTCGGTATTCAAGGCAATCACCCCCTCTTAATTCACCTTCTCAGGATAATTTTATTATACACGATATTTTCGCCCTGTCAAGATAATTTTATTGACTTTTCAAAATAAATTTGTTATTATCAAGACAAAGGCAGAGAGGGGGAACTACGGTGACAATAGGCGACAAAATTAAAATACAACGTAATTTTATAAAAAAATAAATCCAGTGTTTGCAACAGTTTGCGGGTTTTCTGTGACTAGTGTGTGACTAGTATGTAACTAGTGGGAAAACGTTGTACAAAAAAGCAAAGCCCCCTTCCGTGTATGGAAGGGGGCTACTTTACATCCCAAACCGTGCCAGCAGGAAGCCCACAACACCGGTGATGACGGCGGCGATGATGGTCTCCCATCGCTTCGCCGGTTGGGCCTGCTGGGACTCCTGCCAGGTGACGAGCTTTCCGATATTGCTCTCCATCGCGGACAGTTTTTCGTCCAGCTTGGAGTCCCTGGCAATCTGCTCCCTCTGCCAGTCATAGAAGGAGTTGTGGAACTTCTTGGAGTCCTCCTGCCATCTCTCCAGTGCGTCAATACGGGCCTCTAACTTGGCGGCGGCGGCTTTCCCGATACAGTCCCTTTCCGGGTCAACGATGCACTTCTCATCGGGCATGATCAGCCCTCCTTATCGTCCTTCGGCTTGTCGTAAGTAAGCGCCTGAGTGCTGTCGCTCACGCCTTTGGTGGTGGGGTCTGTGACGATGCCCAGGATAGCCAGCACAGCAAACAGGGCATTGACCACAGCCAGAAGCTTGTCCCCCAGCGGATCCAGGTCGAGGGTGTAGCCGAACACAGCGGCCACCACCTGAACCAGCAGAAGCACGGCGGGGATCAGGGACAGCCAGAAGGTCTTATTTTTGATTCGGACAGTCCAGTTAATCATGATGTTTCCTCCTCACTCAACAATCATCCAGTCGTCTGCCAGCATGTCAGCCTGGGAGGCCAGCCAGCCCATCTGCACCCCGGAGGTGCCCACAAAGGCGAGCGCCTGGTTCCCGATCGCCTCGTGGTCTGCGTTCACTACCTCGCCGCCGGGGGAGGTGTAGCTGATGGCGCTGGCCAGCTCCACATGCTGGTTTTTTCCGTTCCATCCAGCGCGGGCAATCTTCTTGCCCTTCTTGGCCGCCTCGATGGCCAGGCCGAAGCTCATACCGTCGGTGCGGCGGTAGGCTTCCTCGAAAGCCGCCTTGGGCGACCAGCTTACATAGCCGTCCGGGTAGAGCACCCGGTACCCCTCCTTTCCGTCACGGCTCTGGGGCTCTGCCTGGATAATTTTCGTTCCGATGTACTGTTCCATAATGCGCTCCTTTCAAATCGACGCGGCCCACTTGATAATCAGGGCCTGCACATTTTCCACAGAATAATCCCCAGCCTTCCAGTAGTCCGGGCTGTTGATGAGTCCGGCAGCGGCCAGCTTGTCCACGGCGGCGTCCAGCTCAGACACACCACCCGCCGGCTTCTCCCCCTGGCAGAGGGCCAGGAAGTCCTCCCACGCCCCGGCGGTGTGCCGGATAGTGTAAGGGCAGTCCTTGCCGCTCCAGTGGTTGTGCTGCACCACGTGGTCGATGGGGATGCCGTGCTCCGCCATGAGCAGACGCACCAGGGCGGCGGCGTTGGCTTGGGTGGCGGCGAAGTCGCCCCCGGAGTTGACGCACAGCTCGATGCCGATGCTGGAGGCGTTGCCGGGGCCGTCGGCCCCATCCCCGGCGTGATAAGCGGGCTCATAGTCCGGCAGGTGCTGGACGATGGCGTGGTCGTCCACGGTATAGTGCCAGCTCACAAGATCGCGCTCCCCGGCGTCGCTGTCCAGGTAATCCCCGTGGGCCGCAGCGTCGGCGCCCGCGGCCGTGTTGGCCGTCTCGTGGATGGTGATGTACCTGCAAGGGTTGCTTCCGCCCGGCCGGTTATCGGCTTCCCACGGGATCATATGCACCTGGATGGCGATGCCGTTGTCCGTGACCACCTGCTCCGGCTCCACAGCCTCCAGATAGGCCAGGGATACCCAACCCTTGGCCGTCCGTCCCCAGCCGTCCCGGGCCTCCAGCACGTCCACCACCGTGCCAACGGGGTAGACACCCACCTTGCCATAGGACGTGCCGGGGCCGCTGCGGATGTTGACGCCGATGGAAGGCGTCACCGTGTACTTGCCCATGCTCTCCTCCTCACCTTCAGGCGGCTCCTGGCCGCTCTCTTTTGTCCACACGCACAGGTACCCCGCCACCCGCCGGGAGCTGTAGATCTTGCCCAGGCCGTCAAAATCGCACTGGCTGGAGCCGCCGGAGTCCAGTCCAAGCAGTCTCAAATTGGCGGTGTTGGTGTACTGCCCGCCCAGCTCCACCAGCTCGTCCCGCATGCTGTCAGGGGTCTTTGCGTCCTTGGTGCCGTCGCCGGAGCAATAGAGAATGAGGTAGTCACCGGCCAGCATCATGGCAGAGCGGCCCCGCTTTCCGCCATACTCGGCGGAGTAGCTGGCGGGCTCATCCGGCCCTCTGGTGGGGGTGAACAGCTCCACGCCGCTCAGGTAATTTTTCCCGGCCTTGGCACCCGGTACAATCTCCATGCGGATGTCCGTGGTGTTCCAGGTCATGCCATAACCCGCCCACCCGGCGGACGCTTTGACCGTGCCGTCGATGCACAGGTTGCCCACCGGCTTCCCGGTGTTCATGTTGTAGAACCAGGAGTTGATGATGTAATCGCACCCGAGGGCTTCCTTCACCTGCATCATGCTCCGCCCCCCGGCCTCCACGAGGGAGAGCCGGGAGACAGAGGACAGCGGGATGGTAGCGATGTACTTACTCATGGTTGGGATCCTCGGGGTGCTGGGCCTCCTCCCACTCCTGGCGGGCGGGGCCATTGCCAACGGGGCCGGGGTCGGCGGTGCTGGCTACCAGATCGGCCATGCCCTGGTAGTTATCTGCCTTCCACAGATCCACCAGCTCAAAGTATTTCTCGTTGCAGATGCGGTGCCACACGTTGGAGTTGGACATCACTCCGGCCTTGTCGTTCAGGCCGTCATACTGGGGCTTGAGCGCCGCCCAGTCGGGAGTAAACTCGTCGGGCAGATCCGCCATGGGGTTCATCTCCTTGCCCTCTCTCAGGTTGTGCAGGAGCATGGAGCGGCCCACGCCAACGTCAACATTGTTGGCCTTGGCGATGGCCCAGGCAGCGGGGGTCAGCTTGGCAAAGTTCAGTTCGGTGATCATGGTGTTTTCTCCTTTCAGATGTGAAAATTGATGCTATTTGATACCGCGCATCATTATGTAGTGGCAGAAAAATCCCCAGTGATAAAAAATCCATTCCCGGATAGAATTTGAGCTCCGCCTGTAACCGTTGGTTTCCTATCTCCACTAATTAAACAAATGCTGTTTTTTGGGATATTGTATGTTCCGTCACTTAGATTCTCATGAAGCTCACCATTAACATCCACATAAGTAAAAAAGACAGAATATCTTCCTTCGCTTATAGTCCCTTTTACCGTTTCCACCGTTCCGCCACCGCCACCAGCAACAGCCTCGTCACAAACACCATCAGACCACCTCCCAAGTCTGTGCATATTCCTCCGGCGTGTACACCGTGTCGCTCAGGCACTTGTAGGTCTGCCCGTTCCAAATCATGTACTCCCCGGCCTCATACTGGTCGTGTGCGCCGCTGGGGGCAATCCAGTCCTGGGCGGTCTCAGGGGTCGTACCGTGGAAGGGAATCCAGAAGGTGCGCCATGCTGTGCCGTCCGGCGTGATATCCGGGTAGGTGGCGGTATCATGCGCCTGCCTGCACTTCCACGGCTGGTGTGCGCCTCCGTACCAGGCCAAACGGATGTCCCCCACCTGATAGGCACCCTCCGTCCATTCGGCGTACAGAGCGGCCACGGTGATGGTGTCGGCGGCGCTCATCTCCATGGTGGGGAGCATCATCCGGGCAAAGGATACGGCGGCCAGGGTCTCCGCTCTGGTGGCCTGGGGCTCGGGCGCGGGAGTGGGAACGAGCACCGGCTCCGGCTTGTTGGTCAGGGTGAAGATAGTCCCGGCGTAGGTCTGCCGGGCGTACTCGTCCGCGTTGTCCTCACTTAGAAGGAACCCGTCGTCCCGGTACATCTGGATTTTTCCGGTCACCTCGCCGGGGTTGGGGGAGACGCTCAGATACTTGATGGTGTCGCCCGTCACAATACGGCGGGTGCAGGGGTATTGGTTATCTCCGATTTTGATGTACATAGATACCTCCTAGAAGCAGAATGCGAAGGCCACGCCACGCGAGTTGCTGGCGCGTTGGGCGCTGGCGCTGCCGCCGCTGTCGACAAAACAGAAGTTGGTGGAGTAGCCGGAACGCGGAGAACGCTCCCACCAGGAGTCCGCGCTGCCGTTCCGATTCTTCACCTTGCTGTTTCCCGCCTTGTAGTAGTCGTACTGCTTGCCCTCTCCGGCGAAGGAATAGGTGGTGCTGCCGAAGATTTCGATTTCCGACAGCAGGAACAGCTTGTCGTTGGTGGTCTGGATGCTGCTGCTCTGGTTGCCCGCGCTGCTCTTCTTCTGCACGTCCCGGATTGCCGCCTTCACCTCGGCGGGCATCATGTTCAAAATGGCGGGCAGGTGAGTGGTGCGCATGGCACTGTTCTGCCAGCCGCCAACATTGGTGTTGGTGGCGTTCATGGGGTAGGTGGTCGCGTAGCAGTCGTGAAGCTGGAACGTTAACGGCGCTTTGCCCGTCCCATCGCTCAGGTCATCGTGGTTCTTCCCGATGATATCGATGCGGTAGTTCGTCCCATTGATGAGCATGTCCTTGTAGCAAGTACCATCCGCCACCCACTCGTCCGGCACCTCATCGGCGTGGCACGCCTCAATAATGGTCGCCCAATCGTTGTCTGCAAAGACCGGGTTATAGGACTTGGTGAGAAGCCCCCTTGTTGCGAAAAAGACCATCAGCTCACACCCACCTTTACCGGGATGTTCACGGTGGGTTTTTCTGTGGCGTAGAACGTCATGGTTCCCGCACCCTGTGTGGGGTCTTTCTGCGATACCAGCGCCCAGGCGTTCAGAATCTCAGCGTTTGCGTCCAGGTCGCCGCTTGTCTGCGCGTCTACGCTGACCACCGCGCTATCTGACTTAACGATGCTGCACGCCACCTGCTGGCTGAAAGGTGCAGAATCTCCTGTCCAACCGGCAGAGGTGAGGGTGATGGTGGTGGAGGTGGCGGCGAGGGAATCGACGTATGACTTAGGAGCAGCTTGGTTATTGGCGGTGGGGTCTCCGCTCAGAACTAGGGCACCGGTCATGGTGCCACCTGCCAGCGGCAACCACGGAGCCGACGCGGCGATTGCGGCCAATTGAGCTGCGTATTGGTCAAGCGTGGTTCCTTCCGGCGGTTCTACACCCATAGTCTGGAGGGATGCCGCAATACTGTTTTTCGCGGCGGTCAGCCGGTCAATCTCACTTGCAATGCTCATTGGTTCCACCTCAGATCTCCGCCAGGGCTTCCTCAATGGCGTTGGTCAGGCTCACGCTGCCGCCGGAGGTGTAGCCAGCAGGCACGGAATACGAGGTAGCAGTCAGGCCGTCAATGGTGCCGGAAATAGTCCCGTTATTTGCCATAGAGCCAGTGATTTTCTCGCCGGTTGCCGAAACAATAACCTTGCCCGTCAGCACGTCAGCGGCAGTAGCGGTCACAGAAGTCACATCTTGATACGCTTCAGGGATAGCCGCAACAGAGACGGAGGACAGGAGTTTCCCGGTAGACGGGGAGATGGTCTGGGGCGACTTGGTGGGCGTGGCGCTCTTAGTCTCCAGAGACACGCTGACCTTTCCGGTTCCGCTATGATAACCAGCAGGCACGGTATAGGAAGTTGTCGCAGTATCCAGCGTCTCAGTGACAGCGCCATTGTTGGGCATGGTGCCCTCCACCAGTTCGCCGTCCACATAAGCCGTAGCGCCGTCCAAGATCTGCGCCGCAGTCGCCGTAGCGTCGGAGGTGTCAACATACTGAGCCGGGATGGCATTGACCGTCACAGAGGACAACACTTTCCCGGGGGCAGGGCTTACCGTCTGCTGGGAGGTAGTGGGCGTGACGGTTTTGGTCTCCGGGTTGATGGATACTGTACCAGCCCCGGAATGATAGCCTTTCGGGACCGTGTAGGACGGATCAGCGGCGGTGAGAACCTTGGACACCGCCCCATTATTGGCCATCGTACCAGTGGTAACCGCCCCGGTAGAAGTGACAAACACCTTTCCGGTCAGCACATCACCAGCCGCGGCGGTGGTACTGGACACGTCCTGATAAGCCGCAGGGATAGCGCCGACCGTCACGTCGGACAGGCCGTAATACCCAGCGTCCGGGGTGATAGACTGCTGCTGCTTGGTAGGTGTAACGCTCTTGCTCTGGAGGTTGTAGCTGCCGCCTCCAGCTACACCGGACACCGTGCCAGCCCCGTTGTGGTAACCTTTTGGGATGGTATATGTGTCTCCCTCTTGGACGGTGGCAGAAACGGCCCCCTGGTTGACAATCCCATCAATGGCCTCGGCGCATGTATCGAGATTTGCGGTGGACTCCACAAGCCCAAAGTTGACCAGCTTGTTCCTGATTTTGTTCCGGTCGGTTTGAATCCGGGTAATTTCGGTAGCAACGCTCATTTTCTGGCTCCTTTCAAATCGTGCCTAGCAGGATCTCAATGTTCCCTACTGTGGTATAGACTGCGGCGGACGTAATGGGCAGCGTGTTGTCCTGTTCCACGTCGTCCGCAGTATCTACTTCCAACGTCGTCCCATCGACGACCTTTAGCCCGTTCCCGATTTCATATGGAAACCCACCGCCTCCGCCAGGGAGTTCGATGTCGGATTCCTCATATTCCCCGGTCTCCGGGTTGTAAATCATCCAGTATCCATTGGGGCCAGGTTTGGGCGGGTTGTTGTTCAGATCAATGATGTTCTGCTCGACCTGGGAAAACTCGCTAGGAATCTCAGGCCACTGAGCATCTCCTGATAGGGACTCTGGGATAAACACCTTTATTTGGTTTGTGTGCCGCACAACATCGCCCTGCGTCCCACGTAGCTGCATGGTGTAATATCCGGCAAGGGCAAGCATGTCGTCTGTAAGGACTACCCCAATCCCACCGTCTGTAGGAGACAAGGCTATAATGTTTAGTTTCCCGTGGCATCTGACCATCATGGCCCATGTATACCCGTCCGGGAATGTGCCCTCCACAGTCAGGGTGCGGGACAGGTTGTCATACTGTCTGGCAATGATTGGAGTGCTGCAATCATCGGAAATTACCCAATCATTAAATTGGATCATGTCGGTCACCCCCTATGTAGCAGACACTTTGTCAAGGAGTTCGTCGATTTCTTCGCCGCTGTACTTGCTGATGTACGACCCGTCGCTTTGCAGTTCGGCTTCGATGTCTTCTACCCGGCTATCAAGGAGGACTTCTATGGAGACAGGCACGTCAATGGTCGGCTTGGTGCCGTCTGCCACGATGGTGACAGAGCCGTCCCCGTTGTTGGTTAGGTACAACTCCGCCGCTCTTGCCGCCGTCCGCTGGGCCTGCGTGGCCCCCTGGTATGGATGTAATAGCACTTGGTCAGTCGCCGCAACCCCTACGGCCTGGGCTACCTGAGTGTACGGCGCGGCTGTGCCTGTCCAGCTCGCAGCCGTCAGATTTACTGTAATCATTTGACCACCTCATACCGCAAAGATTTTACGACCGCTGGTAAAAAAGAGCTGACCTCCGCGCCCCTTGAACCGTCCGGATTGGATGGATTGCGGCTTGCGGTAGTAGAGCAGGATGCCGCCATTTCCGCCCTGGCCGCCGCGCCCTCCAGCTCCGCCCGGACCGCCGCTATTCTGGTTGGCGAGGTAGTTTTTGGCGGCGTTGGCGCCGTTTCCAGATCCACCGCCTCCACCGCCTCCATGTCCAGCATGCCCACCGCCTCCAATTTGAGGGTTCTGCGGAGGCGTTACCGGAGTTGCTCCCGTTCCGCCCAGGCCAACACGGGCCCATATACTTGTGGCCGTCGGCGCGTCCTTGCCGTTCCCGCCGTTGGCTCCGGCCGCCGGGCCGCCGCCGTATCCGCCCGAGCAGTTGCCCGCATTGCTTTTTCCGGTAGAGCCCGGACGATAGGTGACGCCGTTGTATACGACATTTTCGCCCTGCACCAGCTCCCAGTTCTGGCTTGTGCTATCCGCTCCGGTACCTCGACCGCCTTTGACACCGGCCTTACCGGGCTGGGCGTAGACTTTGTGCGTGATGGGGTCTGTATATCCATTGTCCGGGACGGCCCCGGATTCAGAGCTCAAAGTTCCGAAGGTTGTGGGCTGGCCAGCGAATCCATTGGTGTTTGCATAGCCACCCATGCCTCCAGTTGGGCAATTATAAGCGATTTTTTGCCCAGGGCTTACATCCAAAGTGCTTTGGAATACCTTACCGGGGCTTCCGGAAGTTCCGGGCTCTCCGCCATCTCCAGCTATTCCGGCGGTGATATAGTAGATAGTTGTGCCGAAGTTACTCTGGTGGCTTCCCGTTCCACCGGCGCCACCAGTTTCTCCGTTACTGCCTCCCCGGCCTCCTGTGCCGGGGCCGATCAGAACAGCCGTGACGTTGTCCACGCCCTCCGGCACCGTCCATTCCCCGCTACCGGTGAGCACCTCAGAATAGTCATAGTATGTTTGGCTTTCCGGGTTTGGGGGGCGGTATCCAACAAGCCCCTCTTCTGACGACCGCAAAACCCCGCTCATGATCAGGTCAGCAGAGGACAGGAAAATATCCGCCGAACCGCCGTAGGGGTGGGCGGTGCGCACTACGTCACCCGGCTGCTGCCCCTGCCAGAGCGCGTCCTGCACAATCACGTCACGGTTGGAGTAGTAATCCGCCAGACGCTCCGCTATGCCCACTGAGTTGACCAGGGAGACCAAATAAGCCTCCGACACGGTAATATCGTCGCCGCTGTCCGCCACCGTCTGGGTAATATCACGCATGTAGTGTTGATACAGTGTCCCGGTTAGCGTGCCAGTGCCTGCGCTCACTTTAGCGTAGTTGCAGTTACTTTCCAGAATATTGAAGCCGGACGCGCTGAGATTGTGCACCGGCTCATCAAACCGGATAATATCCCCCTCGTTGGCGGCCCCGTTGAACAGCTCAGTGCTTTCAGTCCCCTGCTCCCACCGATGCTCCGTGACAATCACGCGGGCAATGGGGGTTCCATAATCAACTGAACCGCCTGTGTAGCATTGTGCGGCCCCTCTGACCCAGCTAACACCTCCGTACAGGGAGGTGACCCGTAGTGTGCCGCTCGCCATAGTCCGGAGCGACGCGCCAATGGCAAACAGGACTTGAGCCAGGTTATCACGCGCCATTGCAATCGGGAGCCACCCATAAAGCTGATATTCCTGGAATATGGTTTTAATTTCCACATTCACGCCGGTACCAGCCACGATATCCGCGATAACTTCCGCCGCTGTCTCTCCGCTGTATAGCCCGCCATAGTGGGTTTTGCCCATGAGCAGGCCCACACCAGACAGGGCGGAGAACCGATACAGTCTGGCCCCGATGCGCTCCACAGACTGGACGTAGAACGTGCCAATCTGCTGACCCTTGTAGGAATAGACCATCTTGTCGTTTCGGGTGTACTGGGTCAGAGTCGTATCCAAACTGTCCACATCAAAGGTGAGTGAGTTCGCCGCCAGAGAATCAGACAGGGCGGACATTTCCAGCAAGCAGTCCCCGGACGTGAGCCGGTATGTCGCCGTCAAATCGTCCGAAAACTGCTTCCCGGCGTAGGTTATCAGGTTGTTCATCTGCTCACCTCACTGGGGCGTTCTTTGCGGCCCTTTTGCTGAGAAAGTCACTTGTAGGCCCGCCCACTTCCGCTGACCAGCCACCATGCCACGGTACAGATCCGTCCCTTTGTATACCATCGCATCAAACGTCATAGTCCCCTGTCCATAGGGCATCGTGATACTGTGGCTTGATACCGGGGCGCTGATTGCCTCATAAAAAGCGTCATAGTCCGCCTCACTTCCGGGCTCAGGTTCAACGGACATTGAATAGTCGTAGTAGGTACCAACCAGATCCCGCTCATAGAGGCCGGAAATCATCTTCCCGGCGTTCTCGCCATCCTCAAGGCGGAAGCTACGTCCAATGGTCTCGTACTGAACCCGGAGGTTATACGTCATTCCGTCCATCACAATCTTCACGCGCTCACCCCCTGGTATTAACCAGTTTCACGCCCTGGCGGGCGGATTCCTCACTCAGCGCAAAGGACAGATTACGGGTAAATCCGTCCTTTGCCTTGACGATGATCTCCACTGGCGTACTGCGCACAGACCGCTCATCCATAGCGTCACCAGCGGCCTGCTTGAGCGTGGAGTACGGGGCCACAATCTCCGGCTCTCTGGTATTGTCGCCCAGGACGGCCAGGAATGGATTGTTGGGCGGGATCAGGCCACCGTAGGCCAGCGCCGGGATGTTGTCCGGTAAGGTCTCCACGCTGTACAGTGCGGCCCTTTGCGTTGTTCCGCCACCAAGGGACTGCTCGGAAGTCCCTGCGCTGTTGCCCGCTTTTTTACTCCCGTCGCTTACGCCGATGAGTTCTCGGAACCAGTCAACGGCATCCATAATCCAACCAACAAGGGTTTTTACCGCGTCAATTACCACTCCTATTGCAAACGCAATCCCATCAATGAGCGGGGTGATAAATTCGATGGCCTGGGCAACGGCGTTTATGATTTCGACGATATATGGTCCAAACGCATCAAGAAGCTTTGTCTTTAGGTCTGCAACAGCTTGACCGAGGGCCGCGGTGGATTCATCCATTTCGGCCTGTGCATCTCTAGCGGCAATGATTGATTCATTATTTTCATAAAATGTATCTGCCGCATCGCTGTATGTGGAGGATAGGAGACCCATCAAATACCGTGCCCGACTGGTTTCATCTCCCAGCATGGACAACTGATTGTTAACCTCTTCTTCGCTTATCCCAACCCAGTTGAGCGCATCGGCCAGGACTCCGGTTACTTCTCCGGTTTTGGCCGTCTCATTCGCGGCCTCAATCAGGCTTTCGATGGGCAGGCTATCGCCAAACGTCCCGTAAGCGCCAGCGGCAATGTCAATCCATTTGGACACATCCTCACTGCTGGTCGCCAGCTGGGCCAGGAGCTGGGAGGCCTCTGTAGCTCGGTCAGTCTCGCCTAAAATCTGGAAAAAACCTCGATAAGCCTCTGTGGCCGTCTCCTGGCTGTACCCAGCCGTCTCAAACGCGGTGTTGAGCATGGCCATAGACTCGCGGTATTCCTCTGTTGCTTCGTCCAAATTCCACAGGGCGTCTACCGCCTGCAATGCCACATCTACCAGCTTCAGCATTGCACCGCCAGCGAACTCAGCAATAGCTCCACCAGCAATAGAAAACCCATTTTTTAGTCCGCTTGCAGACCCGTCCACATCGTTCAGGCTGTCTGCGGCGTCATCAGCGGAATCATTGACTTGCCCCAGAATCGGGTCAAAATCCTCTAATTCTCTTGCCGCATCCTGTGCCCTTGCTTTTGTCAGGTCCAGCTCCAGATTGAAGTCATCCAGCTTGCTCTTTCCCAGCGTCTTGTCAAGCTGGCTTGCCGCCGTCTCCATAGTCTCCAGACGCTTAGTGGCAAGTTCGGACTGCTGGGCAAGAAGTCTCTGCTTCTGCGCCAGCAAATCAACGTTCGTTGGGTCCAGTTTTAGAAGCCTTTCGACTTCTCTAAGATCTCTTTGGACCTTAGAAATCTCCGCGTCCGTACTTCTCAGGGACTTGTCGAGCTGAGTGGTATCGCCCGCAATTTGAATTGTAATTCCTTTAACTCTGTTGGTCGCCACCGTCTCACCTCCTAGAAGCTGTCAAAGTCCTCCTGCGTGGGCAACATAGCGTATTCGCATTTGTCATTCCCAGCCTCGATCATCATGTCTGTCACCATTCCGACGGTGAGCAATTCGAGGTCTCGGATTGGGATGCCCAACTGTGCCGCACGCAGGAGGAATAGTGCGGTGTTCATCTCACGGTCTACGGGGCGACTTTTTTTTTTAGGATTCGCAATAGTGGCATTGTTCGCAGACCACAACGCAAAAAGCTGTGGGAAAATGGAATAGATGGAGAACGCCTCGAATCCATCCAGCCACTCCTCGACGCTCTTTGCTTCCATGCTGGGATCTGCGTGCTTTGCCATAAGATAGGAGATATTTTCAAATATCTCCAGGAATTTCGGAGGAATAGATTTCTTCCCATCCTTTGCTTCCTGCATTGCGTCCCTGACGGATTTCATATCCTGCATGATGTCCCGCCCAAACTTAATCCGGTACAGGCGCGGGATGGCGGCGGTAGCTCGAAACTTTACCTGTTTCCCGTCGATCTCAATGACTTTTTCCATGGTCAGCCCCCGTTTGCGGTGACCGTAGCGATACCACCGGCAATCGCCTGGCTGGAGGCGTTGACCTCAATCACAGCAATTTGCTGGCCGGTAGTGGCTGTGATTTCCTCGGCCCCGTCCCAATCAGTCCATCCGGCGCTCACATTCTCCCCGTAAGTGGGAAGCTCGACAGATTCTCCCGTCTTGGTCTTGTAGGTATTACCGGCTGCTTTTGCAGGCGCAACGGTCAGCTTGGTTTTGCCGGATTCGGCCCCGGCCTCACTGGTCACCACCAGAGACCCGAGCGGTTGCCACACAGCGTCATACCATGCGGCGTACTGGATGTCCGGCGTGGTCATGGTGGTCCGCGCCTTTGTCACACCATTGGGCAGGGGGGAGGCGGTCAGAGTCATAGTTTCGGTGGTGGGCTCAGTGGTGTTGGTCGTGGTCGAGCCAGACACACTGGGCCGGGTGCAGGTGCAATTGTACAGGATGTGTCGGATGGCCTTCTGGTCGCCCTGGAACTCAAACATGAGCGCGAAGGGAGATGTCTGGTTGTTGACGTTCTCCACCAGGACCTGAGCCTCTGCGTCCAGGGTCTCACCCAGCACGGAAGTACGGAAGGAATCCGGGATCAGGGCTACCTCGAAAGAGCCACTATAGCCGCCGTTGGTGGCGGTCACATAATAGGCCATGTTGTCGGCGTAGAAGGTGGAGGTCTCACCCTGCGCGTCCATGGTCAGGCTCACAGAGCCGGGAATAGGCACGGGGGTCCCGAACGAAACCGACCCGTCCTCATTGATGGTCAGAAGCGCATAATGCGCATTTTTCAGGCCATACTTGACCTTGTTCGGAGTATTCGTAGGCATTGTCACACCTCAATTTCATAGAGAATTTCGTAGCATCGCTCATCGTCCAGGTATTCCTCGGTTTTCTCCCAGCAGATGTTTTGCAGGGCGGTCTCCACCAGTGCCTCGGATGCGGGGTCCTTGTACTCGGTGTAGAGCTCGATGCTGATATGGTCGATTGGGTGATATACTCGGTTGTCCGCGTCGAAATTATTGGAGTAGTCCACCAGGTAACAAATGAACGGGAGGGGCGGTGCTTGTCCCACCGGGAAGGCCCGGTATGCAACAGGTAATCCCGTGGATTCCAGCAGAGTTTTCAGATCTTCCAGTGTCACAGGATCACCCCTCGACTTTCACTTTCACTTTCTTTTCCAGCTCGCGGGCGGCAAAGTCCTCCGCCGGTTTGATGTGGGGGAAGGCCCTGGTCCGGCCCCCGCTTTTCAGCGCGTGGCCGTTCTCCAATAGGTGGGTGAGCCAATAAAATTTCTTGTTCCGAATAGCAATCACGATGCTCCCTTCGGTCTCAGAAACCTTGACTTGCCCCCAGCTCTTTTTGTAGTTCCCGGTTTTTACCGGGCTTTTGGCCTTAACCTCTTTCACGGTGGCCTTTGCCACTTCCTTGACGGCCTGCTTCACGTCCCCCGTCACTTCGTCGGCGTATTCCTCCAGCTCGCCCCGAACGGCCTCCACCAGATCGTCCACCTTGATACTCACTGTACCCCCGCCTTCCTCTGGAGATACAACTCAATCATGTCGCTCTCCGGCTGGAAGTACGTGCGGAAAATCTCATACCTGATATACCGGTACTCCGCCTCCCGCTGGCCGGAATAGTTGACCAGCGGGGTTGTGAACACGATTTCAGGGTTTAGCCCATCGTGTCCGGCGGCGTACCATTCAGTGCGGTTTACAGAGCTGACCGTGCCCCAAATCTCTGCCCGTTCCTCTCCGGTCACAACAAAAGCCCCGGTGGAGTTCTGGGCGAGCGTCTGGCTGATCAGGGTGAGCACATCATCCATCCGCTTCACCCGCTTTCTGGCTGAACAGGCGGTTATTGAGCGCCCAGCGGAGCATCCTGGGCATAGCCACGTTTTCCTCGCGTCGGCGGCGGTAGAGGTAGGCGGAATACATCTCCACCAACATGCCGTCGCCGGTCGAGCAGTCTAGGGTAATGCCCTCAGTCTGGATGTAGGCCCTGGCCGCCTGGATAATCTGGCCCAGGTAGTTATCCAGCTTATCGGTAGAAACCTGCAGATCCACCTTGAGCACAGTTAAAATCTCTTCGTCGGTCATGGCCTACACCTCCAATCAGCCGGAAGCGCCGGTGATAGTCAGGTTGTAAACGCGGGTCGCGTTACCCTGCTTCACGGTGATGGCGATGGGATTCGCAGCAGAGGCAGTCAGGGTGGCGGTGCCGCCGTTACGAAGATTCTTGCCGTTGGCGGTGATACTCACCAGGGCGGTGGGCTGCGCCGGAGTGGCCTCCACCTTGAGGCTGTTGCTGGTGGCGGTGGCGGAATAGGTGTAGGTCTCAGGGTCGAAGGTGATGCTGGCCCCGGTCAGGGTCAGGTCGGAGAGCTGGGCATCGTTGGCGGTATCCGCCGCGAAGTCCATAGCGGTCGTGACCTCCTGATTGTTGATGTTGATGGCCACGAAAGCACCGGGGATGGCGGGCATACCGTCGGCCCGCTGCTTGGCACGGAATACGGTGTTGTCCTGGAGGAACTGCACATGATAGGAACTCTCGATGCTCAGGCCAGAGCGAATGCCAAGCCCGTAAAGGTACCCATAGCCGCCCACGATGTCACCATCAGGCATAAACTCCAGCACGTCGATGTCGCCGGTCACGATGGGCAGGGAGCCGAACAGGTTTGCCACGATGTCACCGGTTGCGGTAAAGGTGATGAGCTTACTCTTGAGGGTGGCGTAGGTCTTGGAGTTCATAGCCCAGAACATGGTGCCCCGATTGTACTTAGTGAAAGTTGCCCCGGTGGCAGTCATCAGGGCGCTCCAGAACTGGGCACCGGTCACGCTGTCGCCGCCGATCTTGAGGATATTGGTCTCATGCAGATCAACCCAAGAGGAAGCGTTCGCGGGGTAATCGCTGGGGGCGTTCTCCTGGGCCAGACGGGTCACGATACCCAGCGGCATCCGGGAGGCAGAGCCCTTGCCGTAGAGAATGGCCTTGTCCATCGCCAGACCGATGCTCTCGGACAGCATCTCCACAATCCAGGATGCCAGGTTGATGTCGCTATCCTCCAGCAGGGAATTGCAGACGGGGACATAACCGGCCACCTTGTAACCGTCCAGGGTGATCTGGTTGAATGTGAAATTCAGTTCATTGATGGCCCCGCACATCTCCGTCCAAACGGCTTCGGGCACGGTGCCAGCGATGGTCTGCCGGGCCTCACCGGTGATATAATGGACATTCACACGGTTGAGCAGTTTGGAGTATCGATACATGTTCTCGGCAATCAGGTCGAGGAACACAACGGGGATGGTTAGCTCAGCGCCGGTGATGGCTCGGCTCTGTCCCTTCATGCCCCGCAGCTGGGACAGGAAGGTCTTGGTGTCCTCCTGGGCCAGAATAGCGCTGCGCCGCTCGGCGGGCAGGGCGTCAAAGGCCCGAGCAGTTTTGGGCAGCGCCCGGATGTTGATGGTTTCCATGTGCATATCACCTCTCACATTGTCAGTAGTCTTGTGGCTCTCAGGAGTGGGCGGCTTGGGGGCATTGCGCTCAATCTCGTCAAGCTCGGCCTCCAGGCCCTCAATGTCGGCGGACAACTTCTGTTTTGCCTCATCATGGGCGGCCTTGTCCGCCTCATAGGCTTCGATTTCGGCGTTGACTGCGGCCTCCTGCTCGGCGTTGCCGGGCTCCACTTCGTTGATCGCAGTCTCCAGCTCGGCCTCGCGGGTCTGGAAATCCGCGTCCTTGCGCTCCAGTTCGGCCAACTCAGCCTTCTTAGCGTCAATAGACCGCCGGAGCATCAGCACTTTCAGCATGGTTCAATCTCCTTTCGGTAAAAAATAAGAGCGGCCAACTATCGAGGAATCCTCGGTAGCTAACCACTCTCGGCTCTTCTGCCTCAACGCTTAGAGGCAGGCTCAGTATTCTGTTTCGCCTTTCGGCGCTTGATGATGTACACTTCTGCACCATCCGAAGTTGGGATCAGTTCCACACGCTCACCGGTCAGGATCACCTTACGGGCCAGCTCCAGGGCTTCTCTAATTTCCATGCAGCCGTTCCAACGCCTGGTGCTTCCACGCCTCGGTGCGCTTGCGTTTGATTTCCTCCAGGTCATGCTTTCGGGCGGAAACCGTTGTGTCCTGGTAGGCCGGGAACGTGCAGGGAGAGATTTCGTACAGCGGGGATACTTTGGTGATAGTCCAATGGACGCTCCCGTCGTCCCGGTAGTCCGCCTCCTGGGCGGCAATGTCGAAGCCGAAGGAGCACCCGGTAATATCACCCCGTGAAATCCGGGCATAAGCGTTCATTGCGTCGGTGTCGTTCCTGTTTAACTTCACCCGTCCCCAAAGCCCATGCGAATCCTGCTTGATTTCCATCGTCCCGGCGCTTGTACGGCCCAGCACGATGTCAGTATTGTGGTTATAGAGCGCCCGCACATCGTCGCTCACACTATCGTCAAAGGCCCCCGGCGCAATGCTCTCAGTGGCACCCGGCCACAGCTCATAGTTGGAGTTGAACACCGCGAAGTATCCCTCAATATAGAGGTCGTCGCCGTCCTCACGGGTTTCCATCTTTTCCATTGGGATGTACCTATGTTCCATTGCTCTCACCTCCATTCTGCACCAGCTTCCCCTGGTCGCCCAGGCGATCCGAAGGGATGTAGTTTTCTAGGGCCAAAAGGTCGTTCATTTCCGGGTCAGGCGGCAGGTTCAGCCAGCTTCTCCACTCGTTGCGCCGCAGGGCGATTCTGTCCACCATCTCAGCGCCGGCGCTCACCAGCTCCGTGATAGAGTAGGAGTAGAGGCTCCAGGAGTTGAATCGGAAAAACCAGTTCGGATTGAGCAGGAGCTTCTTGGTCATCTCCTGTTCAATTGCTCTAGCTAGCGGCATGATGGTCGTGTTCACGAAATTGTTCCACTGGTCCCGGTTAAAGTCCCCAACGCCCAGCACAAAAGGAGGGATGCCCAACACCGAGGCCACCGTCCGCTTATCCAGCGTAACCATAGCGTCCAGGGCCAGGTCTGACAAGGTTAGGGGCCGCACCTGCTCCACGGAGAACTGATCCGCCGGAATCAACCACGGCTCACCAGCCTCCCCGGTAGTTACATAGTCATCCAGCAGCTTCTTCCGCCCCTCCGGCCCGGCAAACTCATCCGCCAGCGCATCCACCTTGACGATGATGGAGGGTTTCCACTTGGAGGACATAAATCCCTTCTGCGTTGTGGCGGCCTGTTTCAGGTTGTTTGCCACGTCCGCCAGGGAGACCCGATACCCGGCCCCCATCCAAGGATAGTAACTGCTCGGATTCAGGACGAAATGCAAAACTTTGTCCGGGGAATACTCTTTTCCGTCTATGATGACCTTGTACCCCCAGCCGTCAGGAATGAACGACGCGAGCGCCGGGGGAATAGGGTTCAGGTCCCGGATGATCCCCGCCCGAGTGTTCGGCCAGACCACCGCGTTCCCGTTGCCCTCCAGGTAGAGGGTCCGGACGATCCAGTGGATGAACTGCTCCCGGGTGGTGTAGCTGTTCGGGTCAATATCAATTTTCCTGGAAAGTTCATTTTTGACCCGCACGTCCCCGTCCGGCTGGTTCTCCATCAGCTGGATGGTCATGGACCCGATCAACCGGGCAATGGTGTCGACCCCCGCCGCAATCTCCGGGTTATGGGCCAAACTGGTGTATCCCTGGCAGGTGAGCGTTTCAAACGCATCCGGGGAGCACAGCCACGCGGCGCTCCGCTTCTGGGGCTCGGCCCGCGCCTGGGGTCGGCTCCGCTTCTTTTTGCTCATTGGCGCTCCTTTCCGTTCCACCACTCTTGACCTTTCTTTTGCTTCTCCATGTTCTCCAGGTATCGCACGCAGGCAAACACGGAAGCGTCGAACAGGTCAATGCGGTGTTCTGGCTGGACTTTATCGTATTGGATCATGTCATCGGTCTTTTCAATTGCGGATACATTTTCAACGCAGTATTCATAGGCCTCGGAGTGCAGGTAGTAGAGATTCCCATCCTTCGCGGACTTCTCAAGGTGCCGGAACCCCTGGCTTTTCTTGTAATAATACTGCGGCTGGTCGATGATACGGAATCCGGCGGACTTCATGCCGATAAAATACTCAGCGCAGAATTTCCGGTCGTGGCCTATTTGCCGAATCTTAAATCCCCGCTTCCGCATGTCCACAAACCAGTTTACAACATCGGCGTGGTTTACAGTCGGGCTGTTGCACAGAGTCAACCAGCCGTCCTCCGCCCAGCCAAACAACGGGATATTGTCCTGGTCTGCCTTGATATGGGCCGCCACAACGGGGAAAAATGCGTGGGTAATTACAATGTCTGTCCCTTTGTAATTCCCAAACAGCGCCGCCGCCGTCAGGTCGTGGAGTTTAGACAGGTCGGCCCCGCCGTACCAGTCAATAGGCATCTTCGCCAGCTGTTCAAGCGTCCAATCATACTGGGCGTCGGACTTGCGAAATTCCTCAATATCAAAGTAAGCCTTCATGGCGTTGGTATAGACGTTCAGAGATTTTGCGAAGAAGTCCTTCCGCTGCTGGGGATCATTCTGCGCCTGGAGCGCATCGTTCAAAATCTCAGCTGGGCGGATGCTTACCCCGTAAGCGGGGTTCGCCATTTCGTGAACTTTCGGGTCAGTGAAGTCCACGCTTCCGTCCTTCACACCTTCCGGTGCGCAGCACATGAAAATGAAATATTGCTCATCCTTTACGGTGCCGTCCAGTACCTTCCGGCAGTATTTCAAGCGTTGCCCGAGAAAAGCTTGCTCATTATCTCCTGCGGTAGAAATTCCAATGAGCAATTTGTTGGTATAAGCCTTCATGGCTTCCTTGAACAGGTTATACTGCTTTGGTTGCTTAAAAGCGTGTATCTCGTCGGCTATGGCAATATTACAGTTGAGCGAGTCTTGCGCGTCCGGGTTAGCCGCCAGAGCTCGGATATAAAACGATCCGTCTCCCAGATCCGCCTCCATACTGTGTTCATTATTGTTATCGATCACATGGACGTGTCCACCGTCTTTTTGATCCTCTCCCATTCGCTTGACATTGTAGTTAAGGAAATTAAAGCTTTCCAGGGATTGCATCAGAGCGGCCGATGCGATATAGGTCTTTGATCCGCTTCTTCGATACCACAAAGAAAGAGCCCATGCAAGAGAGGCCGCAAAGGAGGTATTGTGCGTTGCGGTAAAACCTCTTCCCGCCAGGTACAGGTGGGATGGATGGTCCACCATAATGCACTTGGAGGGCTTGGCTGGTATTGGCTCTATTCCCGTTATGCTTTTCGCAAACATACGCGGAGACAGCTTTTGTTTTAGCCTGCTGTACTTTCTTTCCATTAGGAAGCACGGGTTACCCTTCCCAGCGTAGAAGGATATGTTGTACGCCACCCCGGCAGGTACGCCGTTGCAAGTCACGTTCTTCTCATGCATAGCGGCCTTGATACCGAGACTCCGTATCAGTTCAAGGACCTGCAACGAAAGAGACTTGCTTTTTTGAGTGAAAACGCACTGCCCCGCTTTTGTCGCGGTCCCATCGGTGTCCATGAGACCGCATAGCAGGTCACGGCGTTGCTCCACAGAGGCCGTCAGGTACTGCTCTGGTATATGCTTATTCCCGAGCAATCCGAGGTCCCGAAGTGCATAGCGGAAACTCCCCTCATACAGCTTTCTGGAACATCCGCACGGGTGCGGGTCTACGTCTATCGCGCTGGCCCGGTCTTTGTTCCGAATAACGGAACACGTGTACCCGCGTTCTTCTATTCGCTTTTTTGTCCCTTCCAGGTCGTCCTCGGATACCGTTATGCACTGCCCGAACGAACTACCATCGCCAAGCCAAACGCCGAGGACGTAAGGGTCTATAGGCAGCTCCTTGTACGGGTACTCCACCGCGCCGGGCATAGGTACGCGGTACTTATATTCCCGCCCCTTTCCGTCAGCTCTCACGCTATAAAAATCCGACAACATTTCGCGCGTTGTCAGCTCATACCAGCCGTCTCGCTCGGCAAGCTGCGGCTTGTTTCTACGCCTACCTATCGGCGTCCGACGCGCTGTCCGTCTGCTGTCCTTCGTCTGCACGGTCCAAACGTGGTCACCGCTCGCGTCTACCGTTGAGCCGTCCTCAAAGTATACGCGGTACATGGGCTTGTGGAACACCTCGGACTCATACAGCACGCTCGTGGCGCTTCCATCCACAGAAAACACACAATCACCTTTGTGGATGTCTTTCATCTTTTTCCAGCCGTCCGGTGTCGGTATATCCTCGTCAAGCGCAAGCGCTTTGATGTTTTTTCTCGGGATAAAGATCAGTGCTTCGTGGAACCGTACTGTGTTAGTCCCAGCCAGCTTGAACCCCACCAAGTTGTAGATGATAAACTTATGAAATGGCTCCAGCAGAAACGGCGTCCCCCGCAACGGCGTCCCGTCCAGTTTCTCGCCCTGCTGGTGGCACAGGGTCTTTTCAATAATTCCGATACAAAACTCCGGGGCTTTCGGGTCCATCTCATACTCTGGGTTTTCCAAGTCTCGAAAGAATCTCTCTACTGCCTGCTTCAATTCCTCGCAAGCAATCTTTCTCCCGTCCCGTATACTTTCGGCGTACTCCAGGACAATCTTCCAGTTTTTAGCCTTCGATAGACTTGAGCGCTTCGGCAAGGCCTCCACCCTTTTTCTTTTTCGGGGCATCCCCCGTCATTTTTTTATAACTGCTAGGAGTTAGCCCCAATTCCCGCCAGTACGCCAAGGCGGTTTTATTGAGATCGTCCCACAGCACAAGCAAAGGATTTTTTGTCAGATTTGTGTTTCCGCCTTTGTTGGTGTATTCCCTGACAGGTTCACAGCCTCCGTCAATGTACTCCTGGTAAACTGTATCTCGCTGTTCCAGAATATCCGCCAAAGTTGAAACCACGGAATTATAGGCTTCTTCCGTCTGCCCCAGCCGGGAAAGCTGTTTTTTTATTAACTTTTCCCACTGCTTTGATGTCATTATGTAAACCCTTTACTTAAAATCAGGCCCAGAGTTGGAAAGAGTGGCCCGCACCGTTCCCATCACCGACCTGGATGGCGCGTCGGATGGGGGGGCTATCCGCTTGCAGGCACCCTAGTCCTCCTCATCAGCGCCACACCCTCCGCCGTCAGCTTGTCCGTGTTCCTGTCGTGGAGCGTGTTGTGCATTGCCCTGCTCAGGCTTATCAGGTTCCATAGGCAATACCCATACTCAGGGTATTCATCAACAGGATAGATATGGTGCACCAGTTCAGCCGGCACTTGCTTCCCGTACCTCTTTGATAGCTGGCACATATACCCATCCCTCCGCATGGCTTTGGCTGATAAGTCTCTCCAGCGTTTCCCCTTGTAATCAAACATCTATATTCCTTTCTTGTGCCGCCCCTGTCTCTTGCAACTACAAGGCAGCATATAGCCGGTCGTCCCGGCTATCTTGCGGGTTGGTTCAGGCTGTCCGCTGGCCTGCGTGCCGCATGGAGGGTGCG
>ERZ1643247.663-NODE-663-length-39516-cov-6.076531_pt1 | contig 39516 bp, 34 predicted proteins | sample MGYA00579264_ERZ1643247 | MGnify/ENA primary metagenome ERZ1643247 (study PRJEB29033, sample SAMEA4952262) | chicken gut metagenome | biome: Broiler Chicken; feature: Gastrointestinal Tract; material: Caecum | place: Ireland | collected 2018 | study: Broiler... | reverse complement strand
AATACCCCTTCTAGGGGTTGTTCAAACCACTAGTTTACTAGTGGTTTTGATTGTATTTTCTATAAAAAAGGTTTGACATATCCCCAAAATCATGATATACTAACTCTTGCAGTAGGCATTTTGGAGAAGTACTCAAGAGGCTGAAGAGGTGCCCCTGCTAAGGGTATAGGTCGTTAACGCGGCGCGAGGGTTCAAATCCCTCCTTCTCCGTTGATAGTATCCACAGCATTTAACATAAAGCTGTGGATATTTTTTTTTTGAAAAATCAGAAAGAGCTTCAAAAATAAAGTATTGCACTCAGAATATTTCCTATACTTCCATTCGCCGAAGAAAATCGTCAGGTGCACAGACTGATCTGGAATAATTTTCATCATCCTTCCAATTGCGGGAAACCATGTAATCCGTTTTTGCCGAACAACCTTTTCTTTCTAAATATGTCTCAATATGGACATTCCCTGAAATGAAAAACTGCTCATTGTCGTCGGTGCCGGAGACCTTTTTAAAATCACCTTCCGTCAAATATCTTGTACCGGAAATATCACCAACCATCATAAGCAAAGGCGGATCTATTCAATAAGCTTGACCATCGGGGTCAAAACCATTAAGTCCATAGGACCTATTGTTGTGTAAAAGCTTCGAGAATTTGGATAAAAATGTATATTCCCATAATGCTTTGTGCCGTCCCTGCAAGGATCAGCAGTAAACCACGATACAGGGCGCGCGACAAAACGGAGCAAAAAGCTCATACTTGTGTTGTCAATAGTAAGGATCACCGTCAATAAATTTTTGATTGTCAAAATGGCTAAGCATTTCATAAAGTTTGCCCGATTTGCCGATATATACGCTTTTCATTAAGCTGGCTTATCATCCCGTCAACTGCGTTGTCTATCTCGCTGTTGGAACCGTTTGCCGTAAAGCCATCAAGAACTGTGGCGTTTTCAGAGGCAGCCCTTATAAAATCAAGGCTAACGTCAACGGAACTTCCGGCGCTTGTGCAGAAGGGAACTACTGTTTTTCCACTTAAATCATAGGACTCTAAAAATGTACCCACTACCATTGGCGCCGTATAATACCAAATGGGATAGCCCACAAATATAGTATTATATTCTTCAATACTTTCCGGCAGATTAGCTATCCCGGAGCGCTCGTTGTTATCCCTCTCAGCAAGGGCTACTTCTCCACACTGACTATAGTCCTCAAGATAGGGCACAGCCGGCTCAAGTTCTATCATGTCCGCCCCTGTTTGTCGCTGAATATACTGGGTCATTTCTTCCGTATTTCTGGACCATGAAAAATATACAACAAGGGCATTTACGTTGTCTGGTGCGTTTTGGTTTTCAGAAGCGCCGCTTGCAGTGCCGGTGTTTGATGATTAGTTTCCGTCAGTTCCTTCCGTATCTGTCTGCCCGCAGGCGGTCATTGACAAAATCAGTGCCGCCTAAAGTACTTATAAATTTTTTCATCCTCTAAATCATCCTTATTTTTCAATTATTCTTTGATCCCTTTCACTTGGCAGTTGGCTTTCATAATTTCGTTTAAGGATATATCTTTGTTGCGATAACGGGCATTGGGATTCTTTTCTGGCACTGAAAGTCCAATTACCTTTTGCGGGCAGGCATGAACACAAGCCAAACAGCTTTGACAGTTACCTGGTATGTGTACAGCTTTTCCGTTTTCAATCCGTATCGATGATGAGGGACAAACTCTTTCGCAAATTCCGCAGCCAACACAGCCGGTTCCTATTTTAATCAGTCTCTGCCAAGCGTCCGGCGGGATAAGGCTCATTTGGGACATAAACTGCCTGTGAGCCTCCCTGTCGCTTTCCGTAACTTCCGAAATCATATGTTTATGTTCTTTTATATGGCTTTTTATAACTGCCAAATTTTCATCAACTCTTTTGTCGATTTTTTTCTGTTCATCCATGTCGAATGAGGGAAGCCAGTTGTCAACCATCAAGAGGACATTTATATAGTGAACGGAAAGCCCTATGGAATCGCAAAAGCTTTTCGCCAACTCTGCGGCTCCGCCATGACGGTTGCCATAGGTAAGAATCATATAAAAATAATTCGTGCTGAAGACAGATTTCTTTAAAAAGTCTTTAACCATAGCGGGAAGCTCGTGCCCGTATATAGGAGATACAATTCCTATGGACGCAGACGTAAAATTTTTATTTTTTTGATGTATCGCCTGAGGAATGCTTATGGGATCTTTTTCAATTTGTTTGGCGGCATATAAGCTGTTGCCCGTTCCGGTAAAATAAAATATCATGTTTTTTTCTCCTTAATTGTTTGTTTTTCGTTAAATATTTCTTAAATATAAAGTCCAAAACAAGTAAATTATTTTTGTTGGCGATTGCCTTTTTATTTTAAAAGTACTATCATTCGGTTTATACTTCCGATTGTTTCTTTCGGTTTCTGTAATCGATTATATTATCCGATTGTTACCATCGGTCAATGGTTTTTTCAAATTTTTTTTGAATTTTTTATAATAAGGAGATCAAAAACATGTATACAATGATGCAGGTATGTAGTGAGACAAACATGACATATCAAACCTTAAAATATTATTGCAACGAAGGGCTGATACCAAATGTTAAACGTGATAAAAATAATCGCAGGATTTTTGACGAGCATGACGTTAAATGGATTAAAGATCTTGTATGCCTTAAAAAATGTAACTTCAGCATTCATGAAATGAAAGTGTATCTGGATCTTTGTCTCCAAGGACAGTCCACAATTTCCCAAAGACAACAAATGCTGGCCCAAAAACGAGAGGAACTTTTAAAATCTATATCTGAATTAAATGACAGCGTATCTTATATTGATTGGAAACAGGGATTTTATAACGACGTACTTTCTGGAAAAATACCATACAAAAGCAATTTGATAAAGATAGATTAAAATCTATTGTTTCATTGAGGGACGATTCCAAAGCTCATGTAAACCTTCAAATGGTAGTATCAACATTATAAATCCTCAACTTTATCATTATTACTTAGTTTCAACCACTTTTTTTTGCCATCTAAAAAAATAAAAGCCATAGTTTATTCAAAACGATGGCTTTCTATGATTATCATAAACAGGTATTTTTATATTATGTATGAAATGAATTATGAAGATTTTTATTCTTCATAAATATTCTCTTTAAACAAAAAAGGCGATACGTTCGGCTTTTGAGGATATGATCTGTGAAATGGATTACGAGGAGATTTCAGTAAAAGAGCTGGCTGCAAGAGCGATGATCAACAGAAAAACATTTTATCTTCATTATCAGGACTTAGACGCGCTTCTCAAAGAGGTACAAGACGAAGTGGCTGATGAATTTTTGAAACGTAATGTATCTTATCGCAATATGTCAGACATAAAGGATTTGATCAGAGTATATTTTGAAACCGTGACCAAGCAGCCGCTTCTGCATGAACGCCTGCTGTGTTCTGGCAGTTACTGTCCTTTCAGTGAAGAGGTCAACCGGCGCATTATGGAACACAGACGCAAGGCGAACAGAGGCGCTTTCGGTCTTGATGAATGGAATGAAAATCTTGTTTTCGCATATTATGGCGCTAACTCCGCGCTGCTTTACAGGCAATGGGTAGAAGATGGCAAAGAGCTTTCTGTGGAAGAGTTGATAGACACGACCACAAAGCTGATATGCAACGGTATGTCTGCATTTGTAAAAGAATAATTCTGTTATGTCCTTCGACTAAGCCAATTACTTGATTTTTTGCTTATCATAGATTTTCAGTGTATTTTGTATGAAAAATCTCGGGATAACCGATCGTTACACCACATCTTTTTACAGCCGCTTTCAGCGGCTTTTGTCGTTCAACAGTTATCTGTGTCAATACACGTTCACCTATTTGTGCTATATATCATTTTTTTCACGGATGGCATATATGCTTTTCTGCTTTGCGGTTTCTACCGCTCGTTTGGATTTACGAAAAATTTTTTTTCTCGCATACAATGTTCTGTTCATTTTTCCTTTCCTCTCTTGTCTCGTGTTATTAATACAAAAGCATTATTTTTATATATTTTTGCCAATATTTGCCTGTCCATAAAAAATCATCCTTGTTATGAAATCAGCTATTGATATAAGAAAAAATATTCCTGTGTATTACCAAAAGTAAGCGATGATTCGTAAAAATGTTTAAGAATCTGAGTTTTTTCCACCACACTTTTTTTTGCATGGACTTCCTGATTTATACTTATGGTCGATGTTTATTCCGGATAGGTAAAGTATCCTGCAGGAATAGGTTCCTTGTTGAATTTATCTTTTCACAAACTCTTACAGATGAAATGATTGTTGCATGGAAAGATTATTTTATGATACCAACATCTATTGGCTTACATCTCATAGAAATAGGCATTTATAACCATTTCTCTTTCTCTGGTTGAGACACCAACTTAGGTTGGTCTCTGTTTTTCTATCAAAGTAAAATGCAAAAGAAACAGGAAAAGTGAGACCTTAGAGCGGCGATAGGGTGGTTTCCGGCGACTGCGGATGGAGGCAGGAGGAGGGTGCGGGAAACTGGTGGGAAGGTATCCACGAGATTTTTGGGTCGATGGGAGGTTACCGCGAAAAATGAAGATGACAAACAAATATTGTATCTCAATACAGTTAAGGTGGGATAATATGCCATAAAAATGGAGTCCGTCAAAATGCTTGGTTTTGAGCGGCTCCATTTTATGTTTCTAAGAAATGTAGGGATGCAATGCATTTGTTCTAGTTCGTTTGTTAATGCAAAGGGTGTTGCAGTCATTTCAAATGGGGAATCATAGTTCTGTGGATACTTTCATTTTTAGAAAAATACTACAGTTTTGGAAGAATGGTATGAATCAATGAATCTGGATACGGCACGCTGCAAATACGCGAAAGTGATCGCGTGGAAAACCAACCGTTGAAAAACCAATCAAAGATTGAATTGACCACTGCTTTTGATATAGTTCACAATATGTTCTTTCATTTTTTGCACAGCAGGAGAATGATATTGTGCGTTTGGGTATGCCAAGCTGATCACCCGATAGTTTTCCGGTACAAATGGATAGATATCTACATTGCCAACACAGCTTTGGCAAATCAGCTTTGTCAATATGGAAACACCGAATCCAGCTTCGACCATAGCGACAATGGCGCTGTCCGTATCCACGTGGAACTGGGAATGTACGGAAAGGCGATACCGCTGCAGAATTTTTCGAGCCTCCTGGTCATAATCCGCGCCGGGCATGACAAAGGTCATATCCTGAATGTCTTCGATGGTCACATATCCTGCGTTTTTTGTTTGAAAGCCTTTGGGGACGACACAGGTAATCCGGTCTTTGTGCAGCGGAATGGATTTCATATGCATGGGCATCATGGCATTGGAAACAAAAGCCAAATCAACGGCAGAGGTTTGCAGCCAGTCTAAGATGTTGGTATACGTCCCCTGCAGGATTCGGATTTCAATATTGGGATGTTTTTCGCGAAACGTTTTGATAATTTCAGGCAGCCAATTGATGGTGATGCTGTTGAAGGTCCCGATACGAATGATGCCGCTTTCTGTGCATAGGATTTGGGAGATTTCCTGTTTCAGCGTTTCGTTGCTGCGCTGTAATGCGCGGATGTAGGGCAGGATTTTTTCGGCCTCTCCCGTCAGCCGCACGCCGTTGCGGTTGCGGATAAACAGCGGAAAACCAATATCGCTTTCCAGTTTTGCAATGGCATGACTGACGGCAGATGGCGTTAAATTCAAAACATGCGCTGCCTTGACAAAACTGTTTTGTTCCACAACTGTTTCAAAAATTTCGTAACCGTAAAGGGACATGGACCTTCCTCCTTTTTCATAGATGAATCATTCTTCATCTTCAAAGATAAAAAGATTAGTTTTACATCATGTAAATAGTATATTGAATATAGAAAATCAAGTGATCATTTGGATTTCTCTTGTAAAAATTGCCCGGTTTTCTTTGCGGCTGCAGCAAATGAACCGCAGCAAGATGGAAAAAGATAGAATATCCGTGAAAGAAAGGATAAAGGAGGCAGCAATATGGACAAAATCAATGTAGCAATTGTAGGACCGGGAAATATCGGCAGTGATTTGATGTACAAAATCAAAAGAAGCCGGTATCTGAAACTGGTTTTGATGACAGGAATTGTGGAATCGGAAGGCTTGAAACGGGCGGCAGCATTGGGCATCAAGACCAGTACCAAGGGTGTGGAGGCAATTTTGGAAGATGACAGCATCCGGATTGTGTTTGAAGCGACCAGCGCGCCTGCCCATATCCAAAATGCGCCGGTCATCAGACAAGCAGGATGTATTTCGATTGATTTGACACCGGCGGCATTGGGTCCTTATGTGATCCCGGCGGTGAATATGGATCAGATCGACTGGAGTCAGGAAGATGATTTGAATATGGTAACCTGCGGCGGTCAGGCGACCGTGCCGATCATTGCTGCGATTCAGCGTGTGATGCCGGTATCGTATGGCGAAATTGTTGCATCCATCGCCAGCAAGGCAGCGGGACCCGGTACGAGGGCAAATATTGACGAATTTACCGAAACCACCTCCAAAGCGATCGTAAAGGTGGGCGGGGCAAAGAGCGGGAAGGCCATTATTGTACTGAATCCGGCGGATCCCCCGGTGATGATGCAAAATACCATCTTCGCGGAGGTAGAAGGCGTATGCGATGCGGAGAAGCAGGAGGAAATCCGTGCATCCATTCAGGATATGGTTGCGTCCATCCAGCAGTATGTTCCGGGATACCGCCTGAAAGTACCGCCGATTTTTGAAGATAACCGCGTGACAACCATCATTCAGGTAGAAGGCGCGGGAGACTTCCTGCCAACCTATGCAGGGAATTTGGATATTATCAATTCTGCCGCCATTGCGACAGCGGAAAGAGTAGCGGAAAAAATGTTGAATCGGTGAGGTGTCTGATATGGAAAAGAAAAAATTCATTCATTTTTGCGATGTCACCCTGAGGGACGGCAGCTATGGGATTATGCATCAATATACCAAGGAGCAGGTGGTGCAGATTACCAAAGGGCTGTCTCAGGCAGGTGTAAAACTGATCGAAGTGGGACATGGGGATGGTGTTGGCGGCTCTACCATTACATATGGCAGGTCTTTGCTGTCGGAAGAAGAGATGTTCCGCACGGCTGCGGAAAATAAGGGTGATGCGGAACTGATGCTGGTATGCATTCCGGGAATTGGAACGATGGAAGAAGTCACAAAAGCACATGCCAACGGGGTACAGTGGGCGAGGGTCGCCGTACATGCCACAGAATCGGATGTAACAGAACAGCATATCAAACAGTGCAAGAACATTGGCATGAATGTGGCGGCCATGCTGTCTACCTGCCATGTACTGAATTTGGAAGAAACGGTCATACATGCCAAACGTCTGGAAAGCTACGGTGCCGATGTGATTTATTTGGCGGATTCCTGCGGCACCATGTTTCCGGAGGAAGTGAAGGAGCGCTTTATACTGCTGAAAGAGCATGTACAGGTACCATTGGGATTCCATGGGCATAATAATCTGACGATGGCGATTGCCAATTCCTTGGCGGCAGCGGAGGCAGGAGCAGATTATATTGACGGCGCCTGCCGCGGCATGGGTGCAGGAGCGGGGAATGCTCAGTCGGAAGTCCTGATTGGATGTCTAAAACGGAAACAGTATGAAACAGGCGTGGATTTTTATCAGCTGATGGATTTGGCAGAAGAGGTCGTAGAACCGGTTCTGCAGCGTCCGCAGGTGGTGCGCAATATGGCGCTGGTCATCGGATACGTAGGAACCTATGGCAGTTTCCTGCTGCATGCGGAAAAAGCAGGGAAAAAATACGGGCTGGATCCCCGTACGATCATTGAGGAATTGGGCAGAAGAAAAATGGTCATGGGGCAGGAAGATATGATCGTCGATGTGGCGTACGCATTGGCACAGGAAAAGGAGCAAAAAGGAAGGGCGGCACAGAAGGAATGAAGCGCATGCAGGCTGGTGCAAGCCAAGAAAGGGCTTGCGGATAGGCGGCATGGGATATCCCAAAAAAGGAGGAATGGATATGGTAAATTTTGCAAAACGAATGGATGACATGAGCAAATCGGCGGAAATTGTGCGAAATCTGTTTAACGCGATGACAGATCCACAGATCATTTCGTTTGGCGGTGGGGCGCCGGCAGTGGAAGCGCTTCCGGTGGAAATTGTCCGGGAAATTTCCAATGAAGTGCTGACCAGGGACAAAAGAGGTGTGGAAGCGCTGCAGTACAGCCATCCCCATGGCTTGAAAGATTTGCGGGAAGCGGTAGCGCAGAAGCTGTTGGCGCCGAAAGGCGTACAGGCGGATCCGGAGGATATTATGATCGTCAGCGGCGGGCTGGAAACCATGAATCTGATCTGCCAGGTGTTTCTTGATCCGGGGGACGTGATTTTGGTAGAGTCGCCGACGTTTGTGCATTGTGTCGAAATTTTCGAAATGTTCCAGGCAAAATGCATTGCAGTGGATATGGACGAGCATGGGATTATACCGGAAGAGGTGGAAAAGAAAATTCAGGAATATCATCCGAAAATGGTATATGTGATCCCTACCTTCCATAATCCCACCGGTCGTACCCTGACGACGGAGCGCAGAAAGGCACTGGCGGAAATCGGCAGCCGGTATGACGTATTGATCTTGGAAGACGATCCGTATCGCGACCTGCGTTACAGCGGGGAAGAACTGCCGCCCATCAAATCCTTTGACCGTACGGGGCATACCATCCTGGCAAACAGCTTTTCGAAGATTTTTTCACCGGGCGCCAGACTAGGGTATGTGTATGCGGATACTGCCATCATCCAAAAACTGCTGGATGCCAAAACAGCCACCAATTCCCATACGGCGGCCATTTCCCAGGTGCTTTGTGCGGAGTTTTTCAATCGGGGATATTTTGAGGAGCATCTGAGGAACATAAGGGATATCTACAGGGAGCGCAGGGATGTGATGATCGAAAGCATTGACCGATACTTGCCGGCAGGAACCAAGCGGGTATTTCCGGACGGCGGATTGTTCACCTGGGTGGAATTACCTGGAAACATCAATACCACAGAATTGCTGAAAGAGGCCGTTGCGCAGAAAGTAGCGTTTGTCGCCGGGGAAGGATTTTTTGTAGAAGGCGGCGGCAAAGGACAGAATTGTATGCGAATCAGTTTCGGAAATGTACCGCCGGAAAAAATCAGATTAGGGATGGAACGGTTAGGACGTCTGATTGCTTCCAAATGATAACAAGATCGATGGTTAAAGATACAAAAGCAAATGTTCCACAGAAAACCGTAGACTGGAAAATGAATCGTGGAGGAATATGGTATGGAAGAAAAAAGACTAAAGTTTCTTGATATTTTAGTAATGGGTATGGCGCTCTTTGCAATGTTCTTTGGTGCGGGAAACTTGATTTTCCCGCCTCTATTGGGACAGCAATCGGGTACATCATGGTTGATAGGCTTTTTGTTTTTTATTGTTTTTGATGTAGGGCTTTCGTTGCTTGCAATTTTAGCACTGGTAAAAAAGGGGAAGTATTCCCTTTCAGGAATTACAGATGTCATGGGCAAGATACCTTGCTTGATCATTTCCTGTATTGCAGCAATTTGTATTGGACCTATGCCAACAGTCGCCAGAACTGCGGCGGTAACGTTCGAAATGGGTGTTCAACCATTATTCCCTAATTTTAATTCTTGGATATTTTCAGGGTTGTTTTTTATCATTGTATTAATATTGGCGATCCGTCCCAATCAGGTAGCTGATATTGTAGGAAAAGTACTCACACCAATCTTAGTAATCGGATTATTGGTGATGATTGTGAAAGGGTTTATTGATCCAATTGGCGCAATCGATGTTGAAGCAATCAATAATCCAATAAAAGATGGGACATTGAGTGGATATCAAACTTTGGATGTCATTAGTGCAATGTTGCTAATTCTGGTTATCATTGATGCTATTACAGCCAAAGGCTATACAACTCAGAGTGAAATGTCAAAAGCGGCGTTGGGGTCAGGTATTGTAGCGGCAATCGGCTTGTTTATCATTTACGGTGGATTGACTTATTTGGGCGCTACAACCTGTAATGTTCAAGAGATGCAAGGATTGAATCAGACAGCATTACTGGTTGCTATTGTAGAAGCGCTATTTGGAAATGTAGGGATTGTATTATTTGCCATTATTGTATTTTTGGCTTGTATTACAACTGCAATCGGTGCAACCTCTGCGGTAGCAATGTTCTTTGAAAAAACTGTGCATCAAAAAATTTCTTATCAGAAATTTGTGATTATCATCGTTATCTTAAGCTGGATTTTCTCCAACGTAGGGGTTAGCGTGATTATACAATTTTCCACGCCGCTGTTAAACTTGATTTATCCGGGATTATTGGTGATTGTTATTTTGACTTTATTCTGTGATAAAATCAAAAACCGCAATATATACCGTGTAGCTGTTTACTTTGCGATGATTACCAGCGCATTGGAGATTTTGGCAGGCTTTGGGCTGCCGACAGGTTTTGTTACCAGCCTGCCATTGGGAGAATTTGGTTTCGCTTGGATTCTTCCGGCAATCCTGGGGGGGAATCATCGGAAAATGTATTCCCGACCGCCATGCAGAGGATGCGGCATAACTGCGGGAAAAATGGAGATATCGCGGATACTGTTTTTCTATGAGGCGTTCACACAAAAAGCCGTAAGATGAGATAACCTTGTAGGATGGATAGCAGTCAGTGAAAAAGGAGATGCTCGTTCGGACGAACGCTAGGATAAAAATATTTGCAGCGGATTTGCCTGTGGTGCGCGAACGTCGATACAAAATGCGCACAGGAACCAAAGCCGTGTGTAAACAGGAAAGGAATCCTTTGTGACAGACATTCCCATATACCGCAAGAAAGGTCAAGAGAAACCGGCCTTTCCGGTGCTTCTCCTGACCTTTTTCTGTAAGAAAGCCGCCCTAGGGGAAATTTCATCCCATGGCTTAGAAACCATATATTGCCGTAATGCTTGCCCGGACGGAAATATCCTCGTAAGAAATCGTGGTATTGCTTCCAGAAGCGGTATCTGCCACCATGGAAGCTTCTGCCATGACGCCGTAATCAGCGGATTTTGCATAAGTAGTGCTCTGGCTGTTTTCCGTAACGGAAAGGACTTGCCCCAGTGGCTTGCCATACGCCTGGGCAATGGCCTGTGCGGATGTTTGTGCTGTTTTTATGGCTTCCTGTAATGCCTGCTGGTAATAGGCAGCGGGATTTTCTAAGGAGAATGTTACGCCGTCCGTACCGCTGGCGCCAGCCTGCAGGGCTGCATCCACATATTTTCCGGCATGCTCTACATCGGATACGGTAATGTCTATGGATGTGTAGGCACGATAGCCATCCATCTGCTGGGTATCGGTTGTTTCGTCATACCGATATACCGGATAAACAGAAACATAAGAAGTTACTATATCCTCGTCTGCGACCTGTTCGGCTTTCATGGCTGCTGTAATATCAGACAGTACCCGGTTGACTGCGTTTTGTGCCTGTGCAGCCGTATCTGCGGTTTGTTCCGCATAGACATGAATGGTTGCCAAATCAGGTTCCGCTTCCACAACCCCGCTGCCGTTGACCGTAATGGTGCTCGCCGTAGGCTCCGCCGCCAGTGCCATCGTGCTCATGCCCAGTGCCATACCCATTGCCGCGCAGCACGCGATTACCTTTCGTTGCCATTGTTTCATACCATACAACCCCTTTCTGTTTGTACATGGTGTCATCTTATTTTTTTATAAGACGGATGTTATTTCCAAAAAGTTTCCTATTTTCCGAAAAAATTTAGAATCTGTCAGTAACAGGAAAAGACTGTCTTTCGGATACCGTTCCTTTGGGTTGTTGAGAAACATGTCTTAGATTCTGTTTTCTTTGTAAGTCTATATAAAGAAATCTTTTGCAGGAGAAGAATCTGATTCTCATGGATACACGATGGGAATAGGAGATGCCTGTCCAACGATATGCTGCTTGAGGCAGTCTTTGGGGTTTATGCCTTCAGCCGTTCCCATTCTGCTTCTTTGAATCCGGTCAATACAAAATCCTCGCCGATGATCAACGGGCGTTTGACCAGCATGCCGTTGGTGGCAAGCAGATCATATTGTTCTGCTTCGCTCATTTGCGGGAGTTTGTCTTTTAATTGCATTTCTTTATAGAGCATGCCGCTGGTATTAAAAAATTTTTTCAACGGCAAACCACTTTTTTTATGCCATTGCTGCAATTCTTCCGCAGTGGGATTTTGCTCCACAATATGGCGGTCGACAAAAGAAACGCCTGCCGCCTCCAACCAAGCCTTGGCTTTTTTGCAGGTAGAGCATTTGGGGTATTCCAAGAATAATACAGACATCACAGTCTCTCCTTTCGGTTTTTGTTTCAGTATAGCATGCCGTATTGGAAAAAGCGAAACTTTTTTGTGGAATGAACAAAAGTTTATTGCTTTTTGTAAAAAATAGGAATACAATGAAATTAAATTCAATATTGGGAGGTATCAATCAGATGAAAATTGTAATTTTGGAACCCCTGGGCATTACAGCAGAAAAACTGGCAGCGGCATCTGCTGCAGTAGAAGCCAAAGGTCATACCCTGGTGGCGTATGATACCAAGACGGAAAATCAGGAAGAACTGGCGCAGCGGGGCAAGGACGCAGATGTGATTATCATTGCGAATCAGCCGCTGCGCAAAAATGTATTGGAAAAATGCGAAAACCTGAAATTCCTCTCTATCGCATTCACCGGTGTGGATCATGTGGATGTGGAATATTGCAGGGAACGGGGGATCGCTGTTTCCAATGCGGCAGGATATTCGACCAACGCAGTGGCAGAGTTGGCGTTTGGATTGGCAGTGTCTGTCCTGCGCAATATCCCTGCCTGTGACAGTGTATGCCGGCAGGAGGGCACGAAGACAGGATTGGTTGGCAGTGAACTGTACGGCAAGACCTTTGGTGTGGTGGGTACTGGTGCGATCGGCTGCAAGGTAGCAAACATTGCGCAGGCGTTTGGCTGTCAGGTTGTTGCATACAGCCGCAGCAAAAAGCCGGAGTTGGAAGCGCTGGGTGTTTCCTATCTGTCTTTGGAGGAACTGTTACGGACCAGCGATATTGTTTCGCTGCATGTGCCTTTGAATGACCAGACAAAAGGGTTGATTGGACAAAAGGAAATCGCCTGCATGAAAGAGACGGCGATTCTGCTCAATACTGCCCGCGGCGGCGTGGTAGACAGTGCAGCGCTGGCGGCAGCCCTCAATGAGGACCGGATTGCAGGGGCAGGCATTGATGTATTCGAAATGGAGCCGCCGGTACCGGCAGACCATCCGCTGCTGCACAGCAAGCATACGGTGGTTACGCCCCATGTGGCCTTTGCCTCCCATGAAGCGCTCTTTACCCGGGCACAGATTGTGTTTACCAATATCCTGGCATGGGAAGACGGCAGACAGCAAAATGTAATTTGTTAAGGAAAGAATGGATTTCATTCCTCAAAAGAAGAGGCTGCCGATCCGCTGAAATCTGTAATGTCAATCAAATGGTGGAAGGTGATCGAACTTACCGTGACCGGAAAGTTATTTACATGTGATAGAGATGTTGTGAAAGCAGTGCATGATTGGGAGACCCCCATGGTCCAGCGGTGGAGCGCCTGAAACAAAGGTGGAAAGAATCGTTTGTTTTACAGAAGGTATCACCGGTTATCCCTTGTTTTTTTCCTTTTTCTAGTCTATCATAAGGGAAAGAATATCTGCATCCATAAGGAGGGGTTTGATATGCAAGGACAATGGCGGATCGCCTTTCTTGGCAGTGCCGCACAGGTGGAGCGGTATCTGGAGATGGCGGAAAACGGGCAATTTGCCTGTCGGTGGGGGGATCTTGGTCAGCTGGCAGAGGAAAATGGGTATGAATCTTCTTCTATGGAGGGAAAGTCGGCGTTGATCCTGAGATCGTCCAACGACGGCAACATCGGCGGCTTCCTTGATATGCTGGAGATGGTACATGCCAAGCTGCCGGAGATGGAAATCATACTGGCTACTCTCGCAACGGATTTCCCGGAGGATGGTTGGGATGTGACTCATTGGAGGGCAGGAGAAAGCACTTACCGCACCGGGACCCTGGCATGGTCCGGTATGGAAGACGCATGGGACGAGGAGGCGGACGGAGGCTGGGACGAGGAGGAGGACGAGGCTTTGGATCTGGATTTCGATGCTTTGGACGAACTCTTCGGAGATCTGGATTGTTTCTGAAAAAAACGTTTTTGAACATCCTGTTGGCTGAACGAGGAGGATTTCTGTAAAACAAGAGCTGCCGCATGGGCGGGGGTATCCCGGATGTGGCAGCTTTCTGCGTCCATGCCCCTTTCCTTCGTCGGCGGAACATGGTACAATGAGAAAAAATCAAAGAGCGGTATAGAAGGAGGAAGTGGAATGAACTATGGATTTATTGGCGCCGGCAATATGGTAAGCGCCATTGTCAAGGGCATGACCATTGGCGGCGGAGGTTTCCAAGGCAAGAACATTTGGATTACCAGTAAGACAGTTACGTCTGCAAAGCAGTTGGCGGAGGCATGCAGTGCACAGGCGTGCCAGACGGCGCAAGAAGTCATTGGGCACAGCGACGTGGTGGTATTGGGGGTGAAGCCGCATATTTTGATGGAGATTTTACCAGAGCTGCAAGCGGCATTTGCTGAAAAAAAACCGCTGGTTGTTTCCATTGCTGCTGGTAAGACACTGGAGGATTTGGCGGCGCGACTGCCAGAAGGAACACCCATTGTGCGGGTGATGCCCAATATCAATGCAAAAATCGGGGCGTCGACCACCGGGATTTGCCATAATGCGGCGGCAACGAAAGAACAGATCACCATCGTGCGGGAAATGTTTTCCACTATTGGCAGTGTTGCGGAAATTCCGGAAGAGCAGTTCGGTATTTTTAGTGTGATTGGCGGTGCGTCGGTAGCATTTGCTTATCTATATATGGATGCCTTGGCAAGAGCGGCACTGAAAGCAGGCATGCCGAAAAAACAAGCATTGGAACTAGTTGCCCAAACGGTCAGAGGTAGTGCAGAAATGGTATTGCAAAGCGGAGAAGCACCTTGGCCGCTGATTGATCAGGTATGTTCTCCAGGCGGCACGACGATTGAAGGGGTAGCAGCGCTGGAAGAAAGAGGATTTGCCGCTGCATTGACGGCAGCCTTTGATGCAGTGTTGGAAAAAGACAGAAAAATTGGCAGAGGGGAAGCCTGAATTTGGAAAAAAAGGATGGAAGAAGCGGCTAGAACTGCTGCATGTTTCCATCAGGATGAGATGATTTGGAAGAAAGTAGAAAGAAATCTTTCATTTTTATTAAATTTCCGAGAAATCTGACAAAATTTCATTGAATTACGCGCGGGAATTCGTTATAATGGTTACGCGGGTATTTTATACTGAAACAACAAAAAAATATGGTGAGTTGAGGAGGAAAACAGTATGAAAAACAGAAAATACGGTCGTCTGGTTGCGATGGCATTGACAGCGGCAATGGCTCTGCCTACCGTAGCATTTGCAGCAGGCACAACATTTGAAGAAGACGAAGCATATTATGCAGCATTGGAACAGGGTCTGGTTCCAGAAGATGTCATTTATGACGCAAATGGGGATTTGGTTGAACCCGGTACTACAACACCGACGGAACCCACAACACCGACAGAACCCACAGAACCGACAGAACCTACAACACCGGAAGAACCTGCAGTACTGCCGTTTACTGACGTGGCAGAAAGCGATGCGTTCTATGCAGCAGTACAGTATGTGTATGACAACGGTCTGATGGCTGGTACCACAGATACCACCTTTGAACCCAATGCTTCTTTGGAAAGAGCAATGCTGGCACAGATTCTGTACAACAAAGAAGGCGCAACCGCTGTTGCAACAGAATCTGATTTCACAGACGTAGAAATCGGCAGATGGTATGCAACTGCTTGCCTGTGGGCAGCAGAAAACGGTCTGATGGCTGGCTTGGGCGACAATACCTTCGCACCTAGAATGGACTTGTCGGTAGAACAGCTGGTGCAGATTCTCTACAACTATGTACAGTATAAAGGCGTAGATGTGACTGTGGAAACAGCAACAGACGTAGCAACCGCTTCTGACTGGGCAAAAGATGCAATGAGCTGGGCAGTTAGCCTGAACTTGGTAAGCGCGGATGCAGATGCACAGGCAATTGCAACCAGAGCACAGGTTGCAGAAATGCTGATGCTGACAGCTGATTTGCAGGCAGCAGAAGTTCCTGCTGAGGAAGCAGCAGCAACAGAAGAAACTACTGTTCCCGCAGAAGAAGTAGTTCCTGCTGAAGAAGAGCAGTAGACGAAGCAGCAACAGAAGCTCCTGCTGAAGAAACAGCAGCAGAGGAAGCTACAACAGAAGCTCCCGCTGAAGAAACAGCAGCAGAGGAAGCTACAACAGAAGCTCCTGCTGGTGAAACAACAGAAACACCCGCTGAATAATCTTTTGAAATCATCCAAAACCGCAGTTCCGCATGGGATTGCGGTTTTTTTGTATGCGGGCTGCAAAAGAGGAGCATTTGATTTTTAACGAGAGATGCGCTTTGAGATAAAACCGAAAACGGATGGAAAGAAGATCGCTGGTGTAGTGCAGACAAAATATTCACACAGGCAGAGTGACGGTAAAAAACAAAAGAAGAACCAGACGATTTTAGTGGATAACATGGTCGTAATGACAGGGAAAAGAACGATTCGAAGAAAATGGCTCAGCTTTGGAATGGAGCATGACAGAGCGAGGAAGGAAAGCGGTTTCGTTGCGATTTTTCATGACAGAAGAGATGGTAGGACGCAGGCAGCGTATGAAGGAACTTTCGACTGGAATGGTATAGTCAATGAAAAATGGACAGTATCCAGATTTCTTGCTTCCGGTATCGGGCGAACGACTTTGTCAGGCTGTGTTGGATGATTTGGCATAGAGATGGAGAGATGGATACAGAGATGGTCGGAGATCATTCTGGTGGCTAGCCTCTCGGGCATGCAGGAGAATTTTGGAACGGATAGAAAAGAGGCGTTTCCTTTCAAGAGGAATGGGATGGCTGTGAAAAGATAGATGGAAAGAAGCAAATCCAATCTGTGTATCAATGAACCAACTCCCTTGGGACACGATGGGAAAGAAAAGCACAGATGCAGGAAGCTTGTCTGCATCTGTGTTCGAATCTGGTATTTGCTGCCACTAAACGCATATTTGGCAGAAAAAAATATGTGTTTTAGTAGAACAAGTCAAACGTATCAAATTTCCACTGACCGTCTTCCGAAACCAGTGTGAAAGTATATTCTCTGGTTGTATATGCATCTGCATCAGCAGGTGCTTCGCGGAAGGTTTCTCCGCTGTATGCTTCTCCTTCGGTATAGTATGCTGTTGCGGTCAGTGTAATACTGTCCTCAGAAACAACAGGTTCTGCCATAGCGTATCCTGCGTAATAGATGTTGCTGCCTCTGCTGCCGTCCAGGGCATACAATCCACCGCCCTTGCCTTCGGTGAAGCGTACATTGTCTTCTGCTAAAATATCGGAATCAATGAATGCATTGGTAAAATACTGATTCAGATATGTGCGGAACGCAGGCATATCCTGGAACCGTTCGTCCAGTACACGGTAGTAGGTCAGACCATTTTCGTCGATGACATCTGTGGTGCTCAGCTCAAACCCGGTCAGCACGATTTGCTGATACAGGTCGTGGGCGTTTTGGTAGAGTGTCATTAATTCCTCTGTGGAAGGCGCTTGCGCATTGCTGGAAGTACCCTCTGTTTGTTCCTGAGTAGGGGTGTTTTCCGTTGTGGTCTCATTGCTTGTGTTGCCGCAGCCAAACAGCATCGATGCGGTTAGGATGCAGGCAAACAGTAACATCAGTTTTCGTTTCATCGTGTAAGATCTCCTTTCCATATGACAAATTTGTCAAAATATCAATGGCGGCAGTGAGTTAGAACACAGAAACTTCCTTTGTCCTGGGAATGCGCCAGGAAAGGGTAAACTGGGTTCTAAATAAAAACAGCTGCGCCGTTTCCCAGTCCTCGTTTTTGTCAAAACAATGGATTTTTTGGGGAATCTGCGTTTCCTGCGCATATTTATTATACCATTTGCTGCGAAAAAAATCAGAATATTTTTGTTTTTTTCGGGAAGTTTAAGAATTTTGCAAGAATTCAGTTGTCAAAAAGACGAAACTGGTTTTTATGATAATCAATCAAACCATCTTTTTTCATTCGGCTCAGTTCTGCGGACATGGCGCTGCGTTCTACCGACAGATAATCCGCCAATTGTTGTCGGTCAAAAGGAATGGAAAAAATGGCGCTCCCGGCGTCCTGCGCACAGGAGGATAAATAGGACAGCAGTTTGTCCCGCGTACTGCGACAGGTGATATGGGCAATTTTTCGTGTCAGTGTCAAATTCCGGTTGGCAAAGGATTGCAGCAGACGACAAGCAATCATACACAAAGCAGGATGCTGCATTGCTTGAGGCTGCAGGATTTGGCGCAAATCCAGATAACAGACGATGGTTGGAGCAGCAGCCTGTACACTGACTTCTGCCGGTGTTTGCAGCAGGGCATAGGTTTCGCCGAACATGGCGCCTTTGGAAATGCGCGCCACGAGTGTGCGATTTCCCCAGAAATCTTCCCGTAGGATATGCACTTCTCCTTCCAGGAGCCATCCAGCGGCAGGGATCTGGTTTCCGGTATGTACCAGAAAGCTGCCTTTGTCATAGCGTACGTTTCCGATCCAGATTTGCTCCAGTACTTCCTGCAAGGGGGCGGCGGGGATATTTTGAAATAAAGGCAATGCGCTGATTTCTGACCAATCGATATCAATCACTCCTTTTTGTTGGAAAAACAACATATGTTTTGTCTGCAGTATAGCATACTAGGATTAGAAACACAAGAAAACACGTTTGAAAAGATAGGGGGATATTTGCATGATACGCAGAATCATTGAAATTAATCAGGAAAAATGTAACGGATGCGGTTTATGTGCCAATGCCTGCCATGAAGGTGCAATTGGCATGATAGAAGGAAAAGCTACGCTGCTGCGGGACGATTATTGCGATGGTTTGGGGGATTGTCTGCCGGTTTGTCCCACCGGAGCGATTACCTTTGTGGAACGGGAAGCGGAGGCCTATGACGAGGCGGCGGTACAGGCGCGGATGCAGGAAAAGAAGCAGCCCATGGCGACCTGCCCGGGCAGCCGCAGCCGCCTGCTGGAGCAGCCGGTGCAGGAGGTGGCCGCGCCAAAGGCGGAACAGCCGTCCTGCCTGCGGCAGTGGCCGGTGCAAATCAAATTGGCGCCGGTGAAAGCGCCGTATTTTGATGGGGCGAAGCTGCTGATTGCGGCGGACTGTACGGCGTATGCCTATGGTTCTTTCCATTCGGATTTGATGCGGGGAAAGGTGACATTGATTGGGTGTCCGAAATTGGATCTGGTGGATTACAGTGAAAAATTGGAAGAGATCATCCGCCAAAATGATATTCGAAGTGTAACGGTGGTTCGGATGGAAGTGCCTTGTTGCGGCGGGATCCAGGCGGCGGTGGAACGTGCGCTGCAAAAGAGCGGAAAATTTCTCCCGTGGCAGGTTGTGACCATTTCCACAGACGGTCGGATTTTAGAGGATTGAGCCGAAATAGGTGAGACGGAAAAAGAATTGCAGATATGTTTTAAGGGAATGATTGGGCGAAAGCGGGAAGACTCAGAAGGAAGAAGCAGTTTGCAGTATCCTCTGGCATCATAGAAAGGAGTGCAAGACGGCGCATTCCTTTTGTATCTCCAGCGCGTTGACTGCAAACAATTGCGGCAGAAACACCCCGGAATTTGAATGTTAGAATAAGTCAGCTCGGTACAGCACCACGCAAGTACAGGAGTATAGAAAGAAATAAAAACAAGAGACCCTCGTACAGTTTGATGAGGGTCTTTTTCTGTTACAGTTCCTGAGTTTTTACGTTTGTCTGGCAGGATTTATTTTCTAAATAGGGCTGTCTGGATCAGATATCATAGATTGTTTTTTGCCGGCAGTACGGCACACCTTGTTTTTCTTTTTCTGATGTGCAGTGATGATTGTATAACAATGGGCATTGATCGTTATGATGCAGTGATCTACGTTCACATACCAATTCTTTCCTCTTCTTGAAATAAGCGCATTGGCAGAATGGATTTTCGTTTTACACCAGTCAACGACGTCTTCCGTATCTAAGGATAAATTTCTTTTTATTCGTGTGGCACCTAAGTCTGTTGTATGTAATTTGTCTAAATGTTCAAGCAACGCATGGTTTACATTCATGGAATGGGTATCTCCTTTCTGTATTGGTCATTCCACATGACTAGAGGGACAGCTTAGAAATTTGGTTGCGTTATTCTTTTTTATGATACAATCGCTCTCTGTTTCTTTCAAGGACTTTTTGCCGAATATGGATAGAGTCGAGCACAGGAGGGGTGGCAGTAAGCGCACAAATCAGCTGCGATACAGCAAAATAACCATCAAAACATTATGGAAAACAAAATAAGCGGTCGGCAGCGCTTTCCGGTATGTCTTGTCAATGAAAAAGGCGTGTAGGAATGGGATGTTTCGGCGTTCTGAAGAGAGATGCAGTTTGCGAATATGTGATATTTGATCAGAAATTTGTGACCGCTTTAGTACGGTAATGAAATATGAGCGTTATGGATTTATTTGATTGGAAGGAACCATCCGTAAAACGAAGAATCGTTCTACGGATGATCTGCATTCATCGGTATTAGGAGGAAGTGAGTTTCAAACCAAGGATACCGACCAATATCAAGAGCAGGAACAAAATTCTGGTAACATGCAGCGGTTCTTGAAACAGGATAATGCCCACCAAAACGGTTCCAATGGCGCCGATCCCCGTCCAAATCGCATAGGCAGTACCCAACGGAAGCGTTTTGGTAGCGGCAGAAAGGAAATAGAAGCTAATAATCATACCGATAATGGTGCAGACAGTTGGAATGGGTTTGGAAAAGCCATGCGAAAATTTCATCATTGTGGCCCAAACCACCTCAAATACACCTGCAATACAAAGATAAAGCCATGGCATACAGATACACCTCCCTTCGATGAGATATTTTATCGGAACAAAAAAAGCCCGAAGATGCTGTTTCAAACATCTCCCGGGCTTTTGTCCCTCCGTGGCACAGTCTCAATCAGACTGTGGGTTTTCTCTTGGTCGCAGACCGACATGCTGTCGCGGAACCCTATAAAACCTTACTTGCTTATTATATGTAGTACCAGAGATTTTGTCAATCCCTGATTCGAAAAGTCCTTTATCAACCTAAGCAGTGACGATGAAAAATCCGTCCGTTTCACATAATAGTAGACCCCAATCAAAAGACAGCTGAGTTGGGCAGTTTCTCAAACCTTGCAGAAAACATTTTTATATTTGAAATATAAAAAAGATGGAAAAATGAAAAATAGTGGATGTAGACAAAGGGACGGGCATTTCGTTTGTACCTTACAATTGCAGGATAACAGAAGAAAGAATTTTCATCTGTTTTGTGGTAGAATGTCATGGGACAACATAAGATATCGACGATGCGTTAGATCATAGGTGAAAGGATATGATATAAAACGGGCGGCAGACAAAAGGTCTGCTGCCCGTTTTTTAATCATGCTGGGGAACAACTAGAATTATTGTTCCGCAAGTTTCCGATAAGCTTGATATTTTTCTTTTGCCAAATCGGCAGCTTCTTTGAGCAGTACTTCCGCTGTTTCCGGGAACGTACGTACCAGAGAGGCATACCGGACTTCGCCCATGATAAAGTCATTATAGTCCATGGTAGGTTCTTTGGAATCCAGAATGAAGGGGTTTTTGCCTTCTTTCTTCAAATCGGGGTTATACCGATACAGGAACCAATAACCTGCATCCACAGCCAGTTTTGCTTCCAGCTGGGCATTTGCCATACCTTTGGAAATGCCGTGATTGATACAAGGTGCATAGGCAATGATCAGGGAAGGCCCTTTATACGCTTCTGCTTCTTTCAGGGCTTTGATCAGCTGCGCAGGGTTTGCGCCCAATGCGACTTGTGCCACGTAGATATAGCCATAGCTCATTGCCAGCATACCCAAATCTTTCTTTACGGTGGGTTTGCCGCCTGCGGCAAACTGTGCCACTGCGCCAATAGGTGTTGCTTTGGAGGATTGACCGCCGGTATTGGAGTATACTTCCGTATCTACCACCAATACGTTCACATCGGCGCCGGATGCCAGAACGTGGTCCAGACCGCCATAACCGATGTCATATGCCCAGCCGTCACCGCCGTACATCCACATGGATTTCTTGGTCAGATGTTCTTTATTTTCCAGGATAAAGTCTTTCAGCTCTGCTGCTTCGCCGCTTACGGAAACTTTTTCCAGTGCTGCCAGCAGTACTTTGGTGTCTTCTTTGCTTCTGTGACCGTCATCATAGTTTTCCAGCCATACGTCAGCCGCAGCTTTCAGATCCGCGTCGTCTACCAGAGCCAGCAGTTCTTTCAGTTTCATGGTCACCCGTTCTCTTTGCTGTTCCACTGCCAGAACCATACCCAGAGAGAATTCTGCGTTATTTTCAAACAGGGAATTGCTCCATGCCGGACCCCAGCCCTCTTTATTGGTGGTATACGGCACGCAGGGAGCCGCCGCGCCCCAAGCCTGTGTACAGCCGGTAGCATTTGCCAGATACATTCTGTCCCCATACAGCTGCGTCATCAATTTTGCATAAGCCGTTTCCCCACAGCCTGCACACGCACCGGAGAATTCCAGCAACGGCTGTTCAAACTGACTGCCTTTGACACTGTATTTATCCATCGGGTTTTTCTTATCCGACAGACCGAGAGAGAAATCCCAATTCGGCTGTTCGTGCATCTGCGTTTCCAATGGTTTCATCACCAATGCTTTTTCTTTGGCGGGACAAGCCGTGACACAGACGCCGCAGCCTTGGCAGTCCAGCGGATCCACCTGAATGCGGAAGCGGTACTGCTTGATTTCGCCGGCGCCCTTGGCAGGCTCCGTCACATACCCGGCAGGTGCGTTTGCGGCTTCTTCTTCTGTCAGCAGGAACGGGCGGATACAAGCGTGAGGACATACATAAGAACATTGGTTACACTGGATACATTTGGCTGCATCCCATTCGGGTACGTCGATGGCAACGCCGCGTTTTTCATAAGCAGAGGTGCCCAGCGGCACGGTGCCGTCTTCTCTGCCAACAAATACGGATACCGGCAGGGAATCGCCTTTCAGGGCGTTCATGGGAATCAACAGCTTTTCTACATATTCCGGCAGGACGCGCTGGATTTCTTCCTTGGGCACATCTACAGCATCCTTCCAGCTTTCCGGCACGTCAATTTTTACCAGACCGCTCAGACCGGCGTCTACAGCAGCATAGTTCATATTCACGACTTTTTCGCCCTTTTTACCGTAAGATTTTTCAATGGCGGCTTTCATATAGCCTACTGCATCCTCCACCGGGATGATATTTGCCAGCTTGAAGAAAGCAGACTGCAGCACGGAATTGGTGCGGTTGCCCAGACCGATTTCCCGGCAGATTTCTACCGCATCAATGGTATAGAAATCAATCTGGTTATTCGCAATATACCGTTTTACCGCAGCCGGCAGATGTTTTTCCAATTCTTCGCCTTTCCAGCCGCAGTTGAGCAGGAAAGTACCGCCGGGTTTGATTTCCGAAACGATATCATATTTTGTAATATAGGACTGATTATGGCAGGCGACAAAGTCCGCACGGAATACCAGATAGCTGGATCGGATAGGTACATCACCGAAGCGCAGATGGGATTTTGTAATCCCGCCGGATTTCTTCGTATCATATTCGAAGTATGCCTGTGCATATTTATCAGTATGGTCGCCGATGATTTTGATGGAGTTTTTGTTGGCGCCTACCGTACCGTCAGAGCCCAATCCCCAGAATTTGCAGGCGATAGTGCTTTGGTCGGTTACCTCCGGTTCTTCGCCAACTTCTATGGAGGTCATGGACACATCATCGATGATCCCCACGGTAAAATGGTTTTTGCGGTTCTGCTTCATATTCTCAAAGACAGCCTCCACCTGAGCAGGTGTAACATCCTTAGAGGACAGACCATATCTGCCTGCCAGAATCAATGGTGTTCTGCCTGCTTCCATCAATGCGGAACAAACATCCTGATACAGTGGTTCGCCCAAGGAGCCAGGTTCTTTGGTTCTGTCCAAAACCGTAATGACTTCCGCCGTTTCAGGCAGAGCGGACAGGAAATGCTTCATAGAGAACGGACGGTATAGGTGTACCTGCAGGAATCCGACTTTTTCTCCTTTTGCATTCAGATATTCTACCACTTCCTGTGCGGCGCCGGTGATGGAGCCCATGGCAATCAGCACATGTGTGGCATCAGGTGCGCCGTAGTAATTGAAGAGCTGATAGTTTCTGCCGGTGATTTTGTTGATTTCCTGCATATAGCTTTCCACGATTTCCGGAAGACGGGTATAAAACGGATTTGCCGCTTCTCTATTCTGGAAAAATACGTCTGGATTCTGTACGGTGGAACGCTGTACAGGATGTTCTGGATTCAGTGCATTTTTGCGGAATTTTTTCAGCGCATCCTGATCCAGCAGTTTGGCGATATCCTCATAATCCATTACTTCAATTTTTTGCAGCTCGTGAGAGGTACGGAATCCGTCAAAGAAATGGATAAACGGTACGCTGCCTTTGATGGCGGACAAATGCGCCACGCCGCCCAAATCCATTACTTCCTGTACAGAAGCAGAGGAGAGCATAGCGGTACCGATCTGACGACAAGCCATCACATCAGAATGATCTCCAAAAATGGAAAATGCATGGGTGCCGACGGTTCTGGAGCTGACATGGAATACACCGGGTTTTAACTGACCGGCGATGCGGTAGATGCCGGGAATCATCAGCAACAGACCTTGGGAAGCCGTATAGGTGGTAGTCAGTGTGCCCGCTTCCAATGCACCGTGCATGGCGCCTGCCGCACCTGCTTCTGATTCCATTTCCACCAGACGTACTGTCTGTCCGAAAAGATTCTTTTTGCCATTAGCGGACCAGCTGTCTACATGTTCCGCCATGGGAGAAGAGGGGGTGATGGGATAGATAGTGGCTACTTCCGTAAACGCATAAGAAATATAAGCCGCTGCTTCATTCCCGTCCATGGTTTTCATGATTTTGGTATGCATGAGGATGCTCCTTTCTGTGTGTTGTCTGTGTACAATTGTTCTTTGGTTTCATCATAACGTTTTTTGTATACATTGTCAATACTTTACCAAAAATAACTGAAAAAAGTACAAAATTTTATAAGATGTATGCGAATTTATACAATATGTAATTAAGAAAGAGAGAAACAGATAGAAAATTATACAAAATAAATAAATTTGTTCCAATAAAGTATAAGTATAGAAAAAAGAACAAACAATATTTTTTTGTATTTTTGTGGATACATAAACAAAAAAACAGTAAATGCTGGATACAGTACACCATATCAATATAAAATAGTATGCAATATGTCTGGATATTTCCGTAAAAAAGAAAGTAAATCAGAGAATACATACAGTTTTATTGTTTGTTTTTTAACAAAAAAGGAGGAAGAAAGAATGTCAAAGCGATGTGAAGTTCGTTGTCTGCGACAAAAAACACAGGCGCAAGTGCCATTTTGGGTGTCCTATCTGCCTGCGGGGTGGCGGGAGCGTTATATTTTGCGGCATCGACCGTATGTAGTGACAGAAGAGGGAGAACAGATATCTATTTCTTTGCAGACGGATGGTAATTCTTGCTATTTACCTGTATGGCGGGAAGCGGCGCAGCAAGCATTGCAGGAAGCAAAAGCATCGGGGGCCGTCATTGCGGTTTCTCCGTTGGCGGCAGATTTGCCGCAAGATATCTTGCCGTTTGCAGACGGCAGAAGATTAACAGCGTTGTTTGCTGGAGAAGGCGTGGCAGAAGCGCTGCGTCGGATGGGGAAAGATCCGCATGCATGCCGATTGGTGGTGGCAGACGGAAACGGGGTACAGGCGGTGTTGGCAACATTGCCGGAGAACATCAATCATTTGGGTGTTTGGACGGACCGAGCGGAAGAATTTATGGTCTGGCAGGAAGAAATGCTGGAAGAGCGGGGGTTGGTGACAGAAGTGTTTGCGTCATTAGGGCATGCGGCATTTCGTTCAGCGGATGCGGTGATTTCCTGTGCAAAAGACGGAAAGGGTATGGTATACGCATTCGCGAAACAGGCGTTTTGCTTAGATTTGGGAGCAAACTGCGGATTGCTGCATAACTTAACGCAGCAACGACAGGATGTGCAGATGGCAGACGGATTGTGTTTTAGCATAGAACAGGGGCATATGCTGGCAGCGGATGCAGAAGCCTGGGCATACTGCAAGATAGAAGCATTCCGCACCTGTTTTCATAACTGGACCCCGCAGACGGCAAAGGAAGCAAAAGCCGCGCTGATCGCTGCCGGTGTGCGCCCTGTTGGATTACAACTGTTTGGAAAACGGTGCAAAATAAGGAAAATAGCTGGATAACACGTATTTTTACTCAGAAAACATTGACAAGATTACTTACCTTAGTATATAATTTATCAATGAATTTTCGGAGGGTGTAGCTGTAACCCTCCATTTTCCTTGTAAAATCAAGGAATTTCCGATATGAAAAAAAGAAAAAACCCGCAAGGAGATGAAAATAGCAATGGCAGAAGCAAAAAAAGTGGTCATGACCTATGAAGGTTTGAAAAAAATGGAACAGGAACTGGAGGAATTGAAAACCGTCCGCAGAAAAGAAGTGGCGGAAAAGATCAAAGAAGCCAGAGGACAGGGCGATTTGTCTGAAAACGCAGAATATGATGCCGCGAAAGAAGAACAGGGCGAAATTGAAAGCCGCATTGTGCAGCTGGAAAATTTGCTGCGTAACGCGGAAGTCATTGATGAAGAACAGTTGAAAAAAGACGTTGTCAGCTTGGGTTCTAAAGTTAAGGTGCTGGATGTGGAGTTTGACGAAGAAATGGAATATACCATTGTCGGTTCTACGGAAGCAGACCCGATGAACGGCAGAATTTCCAATGAATCCCCGCTGGGCATTGCACTGCTGGGGCAGAAAAAAGGCGCGTCTGTGATGGCGGACACTCCGGATGGAGAAGTGGAGTTCCGTATTTTGGATATTCAGAAATAATGGTTTGGCGCAGATAGGCAGAAACGGAGGAAACGACAGTGGCAGAACAGAAGAATCAGCCGGTACAGGAAGCGGAATTGACGCAGCAGGAATTGAGCGAACAGATTAAAATCAGAAGAGAAAAGCTGGCACAGCTGCAGGCGGAAGGGAAAGATCCTTTTGCTATAACAAAGTGTGAAGTGACGCACCATAGCGATCAGATCAAAGAACAGTTTGCACAGTTGGAGGAAAAAGATGTGGCAATTGCCGGCAGACTGATGAGCAAACGAATCATGGGGAAAGCGTCTTTTTGCAATATTCAGGACAGAAACGGCAACATTCAGTCCTATGTCAGCCGCAATGATATCGGCGATGAAGCATATGCAGCATTTAAGAAATTTGATATCGGTGATTTGGTTGGCATCAAAGGCTTTGTATTCAAAACCAAAACCGGCGAGATTTCTGTACATGCCAAAGAAGTGACGCTGCTTGCCAAGAGTCTTCAAGTACTGCCGGAAAAATTCCATGGGCTCAAAGACCAGGAATTGCGTTATCGCCAGAGATATCTGGATTTGATTGTGAATCCGGAAGTAAGAGATACCTTTATCAAGCGTTCCCGCATCATTACGGAAATTCGCAGATTTTTGGACAGCAAAGGGTTTCTGGAAGTGGAAACACCGGTACTGCAGACCATTCCGGGCGGCGCTTCTGCAAGACCGTTTATTACCCATCATAACACGCTGGATATTGACATGTATTGCCGCATTGCACTGGAGCTGCCGCTCAAGCGCCTGATTGTAGGCGGTTTTGAACGGGTATATGAAATCGGGCGTGTTTTTCGTAACGAAGGAATCTCTGTGCGGCATAATCCGGAATTTACCCTAATGGAACTGTATCAGGCATATACGGATTATCACGGCATGATGGATATTACAGAAGAAATGTTCCGTACGGTTGCACAGAATGTATTGGGCACGACAAAGCTGCAGTACGGCGGATATGAATTAGATTTGGGACAGCCGTTTGCCAGAAAGACTATGGTGGATGCGGTGAAGGAATTCTCCGGTGTAGATTTCGATCAGGTGGCAGATACTGTAGAAGCAAAGAAAATTGCGGATGAACATCATGTGGAATATGAAGAGCGTCATGTCAAAGGCGATATTTTGAATTTGTTCTTCGAAGAATTTGTTGAAAAGAATTTGATTCAACCAACCTTTATCATCGATTATCCGGTGGAGATTTCTCCGTTGACCAAAAGAAAACCGGACAAGCCGGAATTTACAGAACGTTTTGAACTGTTTATTGTGGGCAGAGAATATGGAAATGCCTATTCTGAGTTGAATGACCCCATTGATCAGCGTCAGCGGTTTGAATATCAGGAGTATTTGAGAGAAGCCGGGGATGATGAAGCCAATATGATCGATGAAGATTTCCTGACCGCATTGGAATACGGAATGCCGCCGACCGGCGGTCTGGGCGTGGGGATCGACCGATTTGTTATGTTGCTGACAGAATCGGTTTCTATCCGCGATGTGATTTTATTCCCCACGATGAAACCGTTGGATGCGCCGAAGCAGACAGAAACCAAACCGATGGCTGCCGCTTCCGCAGCGGAAAAAATCGACTTCTCCAATGTAAAGGTAGAACCTTTGTTTGAAGAATTTGTGGACTTCGATACATTTGCAAAATCCGACTTCCGAGCAGTGAAGGTAAAAGCATGTGAAGCTGTGCCGAAGAGCAAAAAGCTGTTGAAATTTGTGCTGGATGACGGCAGCGGCACAGACCGCGTGATTTTGAGCGGGATCCATGATTACTACGAACCGGAAGAATTGGTAGGCAAGACCTGCATTGCCATTACAAACCTGCCTCCTCGCCATATGATGGGCATTGATTCCTGCGGTATGCTGATTTCTGCTGTGCATGAAGTGGACGGTCACGAAGGTTTGAATTTGCTGATGGTGGATGACAGAATCCCTGCAGGTGCAAAATTATATTGATGATACGAAAAAAAGGGCATTGCTGCAACAAAAGGCAGCAGCCCTTTTTTATTTGTCTAAAACATACTGTGTCAAACACTTCCTCCTTTGGACAGTGGTTTGCTGTTTTTCTAAAGCAGAGAAGTGCATGTACTATGGTTAAGTATTCCGCAAAGCAAAGAGGGAATCTGATAGCAGCAAGACATGGTGTCTTTTTATTTGAGCAATGTCTGCTTTGGTAAATTGCAGCATATGCACCAGAAATGCTTTGTCCTCTAGAGGGGATCGGGAAAAAACAGCTTTATATGTTGTTGGTACCAAATAGGAACTGGAAATTCCTAAGACCAAACCATGGGAAAGACCATTGTTTTTCAAGGAATTTACCGCAAGAATGAAGGCTTTTTCCGAAGCGTTGGTTTGATTATCAAAAATGAAATTGGTATATAAATCAGAAAAAGTAACGGTACCATGATAATAATACTGACAGCGATACAGATTGTCATAGCTGTCAACATGATTAAAAAATTCGGCTGTATAGTCCGCCTTCTCGGAGGAAGGCAAATGGATCTTTATGACAGAGTTCAGCAAACTGCCGCTTGTATTCTCCAAATGATACATATAGTATATGCCTGGTTGTGAAAAAAATCCTTTTGAAATAAAAATGTTCTGGGGTGATGGTTCTGGACAGTCGATCAGTTGGTTGACGGATATCTGCAATGCACCGGCAATATCAAACAGTGTATCAATATCAAGCCCCACTAGACCGGCTTCGTATTTGGAAACGGTGGATTTGCTTTTATGGATGGCATCTGCCAAGTCGTCAATGGTAAGCCCCAAAATCTTTCGGTAGAAGCGAATTCTGGAACCAAGATGTTTTGTAATATGACTCATGAAAGCACCTTCTTTCTGCAATCTAGAAGAGAAGAATTCGGTTTTTTTTGATTATATACGATGTTCGGCTGGAAATACAATCAAAAGTTGCTTAAAATGGTTGTTTTTTTTGAAATTAGGCGGAATTCCTCCAATAGAAATGAAATGTATTTTTTTACGTACAATAAGATGGCGTTTGCTGAAACAAAAGACTGAATTTGTTGCATCTGATGCAACTTGGCTGCTTTGACGAGAAGTTTGGATTTTTCTATAATGGGTTCAGCAAGGATGGGAATGAACCGGTACAATCTCAGATGCATTTCAAAAAAAGGTAAACGCATATCCATGATTTTTTAAGGAGGGATTTTTGTGCTGCAAGGGATGGAATACAGAGAATGGATCAACAGTAAATTGAGAATCAATCAGGAACTGCTGTACTTGACGCGCCAAGATGTATTAGATCTGCACTTGACAGACGATGAAATTACGGAAATGACAAAAGAAGGCATGATCGCTTATAGCACCGGAAACGCGGAAATGCCGGCAAAAATCGGCATTCATCCACTGAAAGACACATTGATGCATGCAATGCCAGCGAATATGAAAACACTGTCCTCTGCGGGAATCAAATGGGGATGCTGTTTCCCGGAGAATATGCCTCGGTTTGGTTATACGCAAACAACCTGTACCCTGATCTTGAATGATTATCAGTCGGGAACTGCCATTTCTTTTATGGATGCGGATTATATTACGCGAGTGAGAACAGCGGCGGTGGCGTTGCTGAGTTGTCAGAAATTTGCGCGTCAGGATTTCAAAACCATGGGGATGATCGGCTGTGGTGTACAGGGGAAGCAGCAGGTAGCAATGGTAGCAAGAGCATATCCGCAAATCGAAAAAATTTATCTGTACGATCGTTTTGAATCTGCGCAGGATGCACTCATTGCGGAATGTCAGCCGTATACAAAAGCAGAATTTGTGAAGTCAGATTGGGAAGAATTGGCAAGAAACAGTGATGTGATTTTTTCTGCAGCCTATATTCCAGCGGTTCCCAATCCACAGATTAAAGATGAATGGCTGCCCAAAAAGGGACAGACGATCATTGCCAGCGATTGCCATACCCATTATGAAGATGTTTCGATCAAGGCTGCGGATAAATACTATGTAGACAGTATCGAAGAGCATGAGCTTTTTGTGACGTATGGAATGTATCCATGGGGACTTCCGAAAATCACAGGAGAAACGGGTGCGGCTTTAGCAGGGATGGTGCCCGGTCGAGAACGTGCAGATGAATTTATCTTTGTCAACAATGTTGGTATGGCAGTAGAAGATATTGTTGTGGCACGTAAGATTTTTGATACGGCATTGGAAAGAGGAATTGGAACGAAAATGCCGTTGTAATTTCGCAAAGGAAGAGGCGGGCAGTTTTCTTCTCATTCTCAAGCAAGGAATAAGGGATCTTGGTAGGAACGGTTTCTGGTTCAAAGATGCTGTGCAAGCGGGAAACGGCAGATTGGGAAAGAGAGGCAGAAAGAGCCTGCCTCTTGCCTTTGGAATGGTGAAAAAGAGAAAAGAAGAAAGGGTGAGAGACAGTGAAGGACAGAAAAATCATAAAAGACAGCATGACCATTGGTCTTGCCCTTTTTGCGATGTTTTTTGGTGCAGGCAGCTTAATTTTTCCGCCGTACCTTGGCTTGGAATCTGGTACAAGCTGGTTTTTAGGATTTTTATGCTTCATTATCGCCGACATTGGTCTTGCCTTTGTGACGATTGTTGCAATGGTTCACGGGGACGGCAGTGTTTCGGGGATTACAGGCGTGGTAGGGAAGATACCAGCACACATTATCAATACGGCGGCGATTGTCTGTATCGGTCCATTTTTAGCAATTCCAAGAACAGCCGCTACGACCTATGAAATGACAGTTGTTCCCCTGTTGCCGGATGCGGGAATCTTAATTGTCTCCATTGTCTTTTTTGGGTTAACATGGCTGTTTACGATCCGTGCTTCCAAAGTCATTGATATTCTGGGCAATGTTTTGACACCAGCATTGTTTCTTTGTTTGGTTGTTTTGATTGGTGCGGGCATCATCTGGCCGGTTGGAGAGATAGACGCGCCGGCAGTAGAGAATGTTGTGAAAGAAGGAGTCTTAAATGGTTAATCAGGCAATGGATGTACTGGCTGCGTTGGGCTTTGCCATTATGATCATTCAGGTAACCAAACAAAAAGGCTATACAGAGCCAAAGGCTGCAACAAAGGTCATAACGCTTTCCTGCCTTTTGTCTGGAGTCGTATTGTTTCTGGTATATTGTGGGTTAACGTACTTAGGTGCAACCGTTTCTTCGGTATATGAGCTGGCACAAGTGAATCAGGCAAGCTTGATTGTAGAAATTACCGAAGATATTTTGGGATTTAAGGGTGTTGTGATTTTGGGGATTGTTGTAGGATTGGCGTGTTTGACAACGGCGATTGGTCTGACTTCCGCTTCCGCACAATATTTCAATGGGCTAACAGGCGGCAAATGGAAGTATGAAAGCGTTGTGACGATCATTATTCTATTCAGCCTGATTGTATCCAATTTAGGGCTGTCCGCAATCATCCGTATTGCGACTCCGGTATTGAGTGTGGTATATCCTACAGTGGTAACCTTGATTTGCCTTTCGTTTTTCAAAAAGAAGATCCGAAATGTCAATCTTTATAAAGGCGCGGCAGCTGTGTCGTTTGCGATTAGCTTCTTGACGGTGCTCAGTACCTATGGTATTGCGGTGCCCGTCATCAATGAGCTTCCATTCGCAGAATATGGATTTAACTGGTTGATTCCGACAGTCTTGGGCGGATGTATCGGGAACTGTATCAAATCAAGAAAACAGATGTCCTAATGGAATCGGACAGCAGATGTAAGCAAAACATTGGAAAATGCATGGAGAACAGGAGGAAAGAGGCTATTGCAAAACGGCTGTAGTCTCTTTCGTTTCTTTTTTATATACATTTTAGACATAAGAGAAGCATCTAAGTCATTTCATACATAAATGGATGGCTGAAAAGATAGAGCGCAGAAAAAAGGGTTGACAAATGAGATATTGACAAGAAACGGATAATTTTGTATACTAACGCTAATGATAGATAAATAAATGCCCCGGAGAGCGGGGCAGTTCTATTGCTGAATAGTTAGTCAATGCTAACTCTGTAGTAGAAAAGATTACTGGAGGTGATGTGGAAGCGATTCCAAAAGGGAAACTATCTATTGGTTAGCTTATACTAACTATTTATACATTACAAATGTAAATCGTGGAAAAAGAATTTGTCAATGCCAAAGGAGGAGAAGATGAAGAGACTATCTCAAACATTACTCAGTTCTATGCTGTCTCTTAGTCTAGTATCTGGAATGGTTCCGGTTGCAATGGCAGCAGAAACAGATATCGACAGTCACTGGGCTAAGGAGGCTTTGCAGACATTTATTGCACAAGGGCATCTGTATGGAAGCGGCGGAGGAATTTATCGTCCTGACAATGCAATGACACGAGCAGAATTTGCGGCTATCATCAATAGAGTAATGGGATTTGAAACACAGAGCAGCAAGATAGCACAATATACTGATGTGTCTGCGGATGCATGGTATTATGCAGATATGGCAAAGGCTCTGGCTGCGGGCTATCTGTCCGGAACCTCTGCTACTACACTGTCTCCAAATGATTTTGTGACCAGAGAACAGGCGTTTACCATGATTGCCCGTTTGTTGGAACGAAAAGGCGGAGATGTTACCATTTTGGATGGCTATGCAGATGGTGCATTGGTATCACTGTATGCAAGAAGCTCAGTCAGCGCCATGGTGGAGGAAGGCTATGTGGTAGGAACGGACAATCGGTTGTTACCGTTGGAGCCTTTGACACGTGCACAGGGTATTACCGTTCTCTACAACATCACCAAGGGATTAAAAGATATTCCTGGTAAGCCTGTGCAGAAAGAGACAGACAAGACGGAACAAAATGATACCATAGGGAATCATTCCAGCGGCTCTGGCAGCTCTGGCGGTTCCGGCGGCTCTGGCAGCTCTGGCGGATCCGGTGGCTCTGGTGGATCCGGTGGTTCTGGCGGATCCGGCAGTGGTACGACCAGTCAGCAGTTTGTGGATGCAGCGCAGTCAGATGATGTTTTGCAGTTGGATCTAGGCAGTTGGCTGCCACTGGTATTCCAGGCTGGATATACCATGCATGATGTTACGGTTACTGTGGACGGTGTGGATGTGACATCGCAAGTAACGCCTGTAACCGATGACGGTGGAATTGCAAAGCTGCCGCTGCTGGATACACCGCAGACGGTAAAAATCAGCAAAGACGGGAAGACACAGACGGTTACGGTTGGTACGCGTTCAGAGCAGTCGGCAGTCTATACTGGGAATACATATCTGCCGGATTATATTATGACCCATGGAGCCGTTCCAGTATGGGAGTACCATGCGACCCATTATGATGATGCCGGTAACGTGCGGGTGTCTCCTGCAAAAACCACCTTTGCACTGACGGAATCGAAAGAAATACAACCGGCGTTTTCTCCCGATGCGATTTTAGATGATACGGATCCTTTTGATATCAAAGGAAATGCAGAGATTTATTTCTACTATCGTACGGATGCGGAAAAAGCATGGTTTGACAATATTGCGGCAACCGGTGCATTGGCATTGGTTTCTTACGACGAAAGCAAAGTCACGCTGAACGGCGCGCTGAATTATAGCATAGAAAGCGGTATGACATATGAAGGTCAAACAGTTGGAAAATTGACAATACCGCTGGGACAAACGAATTTTTACAGCAATGGACGGTATTATGTCCGCGTAACATCCGGTGATACAGCGCAGTTGGTGCCGATTCATGTGGTGAATATCACAGCGCCGGAATTAGAACTGAAAGAAACCGCTGTTTCTGGCAAAAATCTGCACTTTACTGTGAAGCATATGACATATGGTATTACCGTGCCTATTGAAACCGTAACGTTGACGGATCCGACAGGAGAAACCCGTGAACTTCGGAAAATAGACGACTGGTATTTGTTGGGAGATACCTTTGTGCTCTATAATGACGTTCATGCGGAGAACGGGCGAAATCATCTGCCATATAACGGAAATTACACCATTACACTGTATTCCAATGGGTTCCAAACAGTAAGCAAGACATTTGCAGTTAGCGGTGGTGCAGATGTGGCGACGGGAGCTACCAAGGCGATGAGAATGGCAAGAGGGAGTTCTTATGATGCGGTTACACATGCAACCGGTTCCGGTGGTTCGTCGGGCGGCAGTGTAAATATGACGGCGGATTTGCTATTTGACAGCGATTTGGTTGCAAATGCAATGATTTTAGAACAGTTGCAGAAAGAGACAGAAGACGTTACAGCTGTATTGGATTACTGGTACAGCGTGGGTTATGATTCTGTATTCCAGAAAGGTGCTGCTACATATTATACATGGACGGGTTATCTGAATGCAGTCAATGATGCAAAAGTAAGCGGAGCTCTTTGGGCACCTTTTGAACATTATATGGAAAGCGGAGCGGTAACATTGAATCGCCCTTATGCAGTGAAAGAAGTGTTAGAGGATGGTTTGCTGGGCGATGTACAATACAGCGGTTCTTACGGTCGTCTGGAAGCGCCGGCTTTTGTGATTACACAAAATGAACAGGGTAAGGATGTTGTGCTGAAATGCGATGATAAAGCATATTTGGAACAGATTACAGAAATCTATCTGGACGGGGATTGGAGACCAATGAAGCAAGATTTGTATACCGTGGATGCCGAGGCAGGTACGCTGACGATGAAGCAGAGCGCATTTACCTATGGAGAAGAAACAACGCTGCTGATAGATGCGACGGGGTATAGAAGCAATGAAGTGATATTCACATACGGAAAGACGAGTGAAGGAGAATTGTTCTTAGCTCCGGCGATCGCTGGATTTACGTTGACCAAAGATGTAAATCCGATCAATGATGATTTTTATCGGATTACATTTCAGGGGGTTACAGGTACTTTGTTGACAGATTACCTGAATGCAATAACTAAAATCACTGTCAATGGCGAAGAATATACAAAATGGTCGTACAAAACAGAGTTTTTTAACGATGCAAAGGCTTATAAATTCGGTGTGCTGGACGGAAGCTACAATACGACCAATCATCTAACATCTGCATTTGATTGCTTGGATATCACAACAGATATCTTTGAAGCAGATGCACAGGAAGCCAACATTATGATTGAAGCAACCGGATATCAGACGCTGCAATACAGAGCACAAAAAGCGGAAGAAGGCGGCGAGGAAGAAGGGACAAAGACAGCGCCCACAATCGAAGCATTTATGCATCAGGAAGGCGGTTCATTGCAGGATCCGTATTATCGTATGACATTTGAGACATTAAGTGGAGCAGATTTGACGACATATCTGAATGCAGTACAAACTGTAACGGTAACGAGCAAGGAAGGAGAGAAGATAGAATATAAAAAGACGAATTTATCTTTCTGGGGAGATACCAACCGCTTCAAATTAAGTGTAACAGACGATAGCGGAAGTCTTTCGGAATACGATTGCATGGATTTCACAGCGGATACTGTGTTTGCGGGCGGAAACTATACGATTTGCATTCAGGCTGTTGGGTATAAGGATTTGACATATACGGCTGAAGATTCGGAAGATGCTGGAGAAGAAGCCAATCGACCGGAAGTGGGAGATTTTGAATGGGATGCAACAGAACGATGCTATCTGCTGACATTTTGTAATATGGAAGCAGAAACACTGACGGAATATCTGAACGCAATTCGTAAAGTAACAGTGAATGAGACGGAATATCAAAAGGCATGGAGTACGGTTTTATTGCGCGCGGGAGAGTATGCACTCAACGATACGACAGGAAATCCATATGGTGAAAACTTATTGGATTCGATTTGCTTCCCGTCTGCGATGTTTCCAGCCACAGAAAGATTTGTAACGATTGTGATAGAAGCAGAAGGTTATGATACGCTGACATATGAAGCAAGCTCGTATTAAACGGTTGCCTTCTGCATGAGAGAAAGCATATGGTATTGGCAATCGACATCTGCCCACCAACCGAAATGGTTGGTGGGCATTTTATGATGAATGGATTTTGGACAAAACATAAATTTTTTTGAATTTTCATACAGATACACACTTTTTTATTTTTTTATGATATACTGATTAAAGATACAACAAACACAGAAAAGAAGAAAAAGAAATCGGGTGTGGCGTATGGATATTTTCAGCAATCTGTTCAGCAGCCTCGGTGTGACGGAATTTGTAAAGCCTTCCGTTGGTCTGACCGATGTGCTGGATATATTGATTGTAGCGTATATTATTTATAAAGTTATCTTTTGGATCAAAGAGACCCGTGCTTGGGTGCTGTTTAAGGGAATACTGGTTATCTTCGTGTTTGCTGCCATTGCGGCGCTGTTGAAGTTACATACCATTATTTTCATTTTGTCTAATACCATCAATGTCGGGATCATTGCACTGCTGATTGTTTTTCAGCCAGAAATGCGCAAAGCGTTGGAACAATTGGGAAAAGGTCGTTTTTTTTCCTATTTTACCAGAAGTGATGATGCAGGAGACGAAAAGGCAGCGGCAAGAACCGTTGATGAAATCGTCAAAGCGGCAAGCAAAATGGGGGCGGTAAAAACAGGTGCATTGATTTTGATGGAACAGAAGGTACCTCTGGGAGATTTAGAGCGAACGGGTATCCCGATTGATGCGATCGTATCCAGTCAGTTGTTGATCAATATTTTTGAACATAACACACCCCTGCATGATGGTGCAGTGATCATTCGGCGCAACCGTGTGGCGGCTGCAACATGTTTTTTGCCTTTGACTGACAGTGATGAAGTCAGTATGGAGCTGGGAACTAGGCATCGGGCGGCAATTGGTGCTAGCGAGGTGTCAGATGCACATGTGATCGTGGTGTCAGAAGAAACAGGACAGATTTCCGTTGCCCGCGGCGGCGTGCTGTACCGTAATCTCACCGCAGACCAGTTGAAAAGTATGCTTTCGCAGCAGGATCAGACCGGTAAGAAAAAACTGGCGATTTGGAAAGGAAGGCAGGCAAAATGAAACGATTTCAGGAACTATTGATGAAAGATCTGGGCTGGAAGCTGCTGTCGGTGGCGATTGCTGCTACCCTATGGTTTATGGTGATCAGCATCAATCAGCCCATTGATACCAGAACATATAGTACGACTCTGCAGATTACGGGAGAGGAAACGCTGACTGCCCGTGGTTTGACCATTGCCAATCTTCAGGACTTAGAAGGGACAAAAATCAGCATCAAAGTAAAAGCACAACGGACTGCGCTGGATCGTTTGAGTCAGCGGCAGGCAGATTTGATTACAGCCTCGATTGACGTTTCGGGTTTGAGTTATGTGCAAAGCGGCGATCAAGTCACGTTGCCGATTGATGTGCAGGTAGGCAACGGTGCCAGCGGATATACGGTGGAAAGCAAAGTACCCGGAACCGCAGAGGTTTGGGTGGAAACGCTTTCTAGTAAGGAATTTCCGGTGGAAGTCGTATTGAATGGAGAATTGCCGCAGGAAACCACACTTTCTGATCCATATCTGAGCAGTGAGACCGTGATGGTGCGAGGCGCTCAGTCTGCGGTTAACCGTGTGGTGGCAGTACGTGTTTCTGTCAATGCAACAGAGGCAGCGGAACAGGGTGAAATTTCCGTAAGACCGATTGCCTATGATCGCGAAGGAAATACTGTAACAGATGTGACATTTTCTGCGGATTCCGTGACGGTGTCCTATCGGCTGCATGAAGAAAAACAAATTCCGATACAGATCTCTGTCGTGGGTACGCCAGCGTCAGGATACCATGTAGGCGAGATCACATATAGCCCAAATAGCATAACTGTCATAGGAACGGCAGAAGATTTGCGGAATTTGACGCTGCTGTCGCTAGGTGAAATAGATGTAACAGATGCAACTTCTACAGTCAGCCAGTCATTTTTATTGACGGACTTTCTGCCAGAAGGCGTTGCGCTGCAAACTGGAAGCAGCAGAACGGTACAAGTACTGGTGCATATGGAACAGGGAGCGGAAAAAACTGTTTTCGTATCCAAGGATCAGATTACGCTGCAAAACACAGTGGATGGGTATCAATATATTCTGCCGGATACGATTTCGGTGACAATAAGCGGAGAGACTGCTGCATTGAATGAAACCGGCGGCACGGATTGCAGCGGTACGGTGGATGTCGGCGGATTGGAAGCAGGCGCGCATACCGTAACCGTAGATTGGACGATGCCGGATGGAATTTCGGTGCAGGAGAGTGTGCTGACGGTGGAAGTACGTGCGGATGCCGGAACAGATGGGGAAGAAATGGCGGAATAAGCAAGAGCAAAAAGAAAGTAAGGAGTAGAAAAAAGATATGGGCAGATTATTTGGTACGGATGGCGTGCGTGGCGTTGCGAATACAGAATTAACGGGAGAGATGGCGTTTCAACTGGGAAGAGCGGGCGCATATGTGTTGACAAAGGAAACAAAGCATGCGCCGCGCAT
>ERZ1643247.662-NODE-662-length-39529-cov-5.512413_pt1 | contig 39529 bp, 50 predicted proteins | sample MGYA00579264_ERZ1643247 | MGnify/ENA primary metagenome ERZ1643247 (study PRJEB29033, sample SAMEA4952262) | chicken gut metagenome | biome: Broiler Chicken; feature: Gastrointestinal Tract; material: Caecum | place: Ireland | collected 2018 | study: Broiler... | reverse complement strand
CGCACTAGTCGTGTGTATCATAGCAAAAACTTTGATAAAATCTTACCCAGAAGAGATGAGCTTATTGAAGATATTAAAAGCGGTATGACACTTTGGGAGCTAGATAAGAAGTATGATGTGATTAATATTTATCAACTATTTACAAGGTTAGATGTTAAGTGGATTTATCAAAGATATGCTTTTTTAAAAAGGTGTGTATATGCGATTAAAGACGGTAAAGTGATTGTTTTTAATAACATCGAAAAGACATGCAGATACTTTAAAATTGGCAACACAAACTTTGACAAGAAATACATTAGGAATGGTAAAACACTACAGGGGTATAGGCTTTATAGATACAAGGGCTTTATAAAAGTTTACCCAGAGCATGAGAAAATTTTTGAAGAAATTATTCAGAAAAACAATATATAAAAGCATGAATAAAAAGTTCCCCCGTTGTATCATATAGTTACCGAAAGTTAACAATTTCTTTTTTTGACTTAGTTTTCATAATTAAGATCAACTCCTTTTAAGGTTTGTTTTTTTTATAATTGCAGAGCAGAAGCGCTTTAAGGGCTGTAGGGGTTCAAATCTCCACTTCTGCATTTTTCTATGGTAGGTGATAATGGTTTGCTTAATATCGATTTTGATAGGACTGTAAAGAATGCGTATGCGTTGCTTAATAAGTACAACGATTTAGTGTTGCTATCCCACACAGACTACAGTCCAAAAGTTACGGCTTCATATACGCTTGAGATGCACTCTCAAACAAACAAAGTATCTAAGCAAGTTGAAGATATGGTTATGCTACATGTAGATGCAGAAAACGAAGTCTCATGTATTGTTAAAGCTATTAACAAGCTTGATACTGAAAACCGTAGACGTTTGTATGATGCTTTTGTGCAAACAGATTTGAACCGCACTGATGTCATGATTAGATATGGAGAAAGTCGTAAGTCCTACTATAGAAAGTTAAAAGTTGCCGTTTATAAGTTTGCTTTAGCGTATCAAGGATCAGAGCGATTGATTGAGCAGATTGACGACATCACATCTTAATGCTCATTATGAGTACCTACTATTAACATATATACTATTATTTTTTTATTCTTCTTAGTTGAGTTCTAGCTGAAAAGTTAGAACTTTTTATTTTATATCATGATATAATTTAAAAAGAGGTGTGGGTATATGTATGAAGATTTAATGGCAGAAGTCAAAAGCGATTTAGATGAGTTCGGTAGCGATTTACAAGTGATTGCTATCTACTCAATTTTTCCAGATAATCCAGATAAATACTTTATAACTGATTATATTTGGGGCGAGCCAGTACATGATAGTGACATGGATATCTATGAAGAAGAGATGAGATTACATGAGAAGGAATTGGCAACACTTGAGTATACTAAGCACGATAAGATGACAATCGAACAGTTATATAGAGAGCTTTTGAAACAAAAACAATGGTAAAACTAAGACCTTATAACAGGTCTCTTTTTTTTGCACTTTTTTATATTTTTCTCTTTACTTTTGTACTAAAGTAATATATTATAATGTTGTAAGGTAAATAAACAAATAAAGAAAAAAACGGAGGAAAACAAGATGATTAAGGAAAGAATTGAAGTTAAATACTACATAAGAAAAGATAATAGAAAAATATTTTTTGATTATAAAAAGATTGCAGAACCAGGCGAAAAGGCTTGGTTAGTAGATACGATTGACCGAACTGAAGAATTTACTGCCTTTACTAACAAAGGAAAGGTAAGTAAACCACAACGTAGCAGATACGAAGAAATAAATGAAGAAGCTGAAAGAAAGCTCCAAGAACGTTTAGCTTTAAAGGCTCAAACAAAAATCGATTTGCCTAGAGCTATTGAGTTAGCTAAGGTAGTCGATGAAGCTTTCAAAGACAAGATGAGTGATCTATTCTTAGAATACGATTATGTCGAAGAAGGCGACTTCGATGATAGTAAGACTCCTGGTTGGGTTACTATCAAGGTTAAAACAAGCCACTCCAATTGGTACAGTAACGATGACGTGTTTAACGCACCGTCAACGTACTACTACCAAGTACCAGTCGAAGTAGAACAAGAAGCTAGAGAGCTTCAAGCAATCAGACGTAAACATCAAGGCGACAACACATTTAGATTTTGGGAATGTGATTATCACAAAAGAGAAGTTAGAGTGGCAGACCACTCTAATTACTAAAGGAGAATACAAAAGATGATGAAATTAATCAAAGGTAGGAAATACAACACAAATACTGCCACTAAGTTAATAGAATATAAAATAGGGCTTGGACCTAAGCAAGTCCTATTTTTGAAAAGAACAGGAGAGTTTTTCCTGTTTATAAATGATGAAAAGATTGTTCCACTCAAAGATGATGAAGCTAGACAGTGGGTCAAAGGTAACGCACCAGAGATGTACGATGAAATTTTCAAAGAAGACAGTAGTCAAAAAGCGGACACTCATTTTATGATTGAAAAATCGTTATTGATAAAAGCTAAGATTGCAGCAGTAGACGAAAATATTTCACTTGGCGCATTGATTGAGAAAGCATTGAGAGAATATTTGAGAAAATAAAAAAACACCTATCCAAGTCTGTACACTAAATGGATAGATGTTATCAAGACAGTCGTCAACGCTGCAAACATATTATATCATACAGTGAATTTAATTGCATAAGGAAACAAAACAGAAACACAAAGGAAACAACTACTATGTTATAATGTAGTGTAGATAAATCACGAAGAAGAACTTTAGCACTTTTAACACAAAGTTAAGAGTGCTTTTTTTATGCAAAAATTAAAAAAGACAGGAGGTAAGGCAAAAATGACAATTCCTTCATTATCTAAACAAAGCAACGTTGAAGAAAGATGGGGTCAAGTCACAAGTACCACTTATGAACGTTGGAGAAAAAGAAATTGGCAAAAAATGGACGCTTGGATAAGAGGCACTGATCCTGCTACACTTGAGCGTCAAAAAAAAGAAAATGAGAGGCTTGCACGGTATGAACAGAAAAGAAAAGCAGAATTAGACGGAGCTTTAAAAAGAATACAAAAACAAAAAGGTATATCTAGGCTTAAAGCAATGAAATATTTAAGACAGCAAACTGCTAAAGGCAAAAAGATAAGCCAATTAGGACGTTCTGGTGGTTAAAATGAGCTTGCTAGCAAAATTACTGATGAAGTGATTGTCAGTTTTAGTATGGGTAAAGATAGTTTAGTAGTTCTTGATTTAGCTTGTAAATATTTCAAGAAAGTTCATGTATTTTTTATGTACATGGTTCCAGGACTTGAATTTCAAGAAAGAGCATTACAGAGATATGAACAGATTTACAATGTAAAAATTCATAGAGTTCCACATTTTGAAACAAGTGAGTTTTATCGTTTTGGCAGTTTCAGAACTCCAGATTATAGCGTACCTGTTTTAGATGTAAATGATGTTTATTCATACATCAGACAAGAATGCAATTGCTTTTGGATAATTGGAGGAGAAAGGAAAGCTGATAGCATTTTTAGAAATGGAATGCTTAACAAAAGCGGTAGCGTTGATTTAAAAAGAGGACGTATGTATCCACTATGCTACTGGGTGAAGAAAGATGTCCTTGATTATATAAAATTGAAGAAATTATATTATCCTAGCTTTTATCAGAAGCTAGGTTTTTCTTTGCATTCATTACATGGAAAACAATTATATAAACTTAGAGAAGTTTACCCAGACGATTACAGGAAAGTTTTAAAATTCTTTCCAGAAGCAGGAGCTGGAGTCGCACAATATGAGTTTTACAAAAAGGAATGATACAAAATGGCTAATCAATTACAACAGTTTGAATTTGGAACAGTAAAACGAAGTGAAATTAAATTAGCTGATTATAATCCAAGAACGATTTATGAAGAAAACCAGAAGAAACTTTACAAGTCAATCAAAGAAAATGGCTTAGTTGAGCCTTTGGTATGGAATAAAAGAACTAAGAGATTAGTTAGCGGACATCAGCGTATAACTGTAGCGGATAAGATTTATAAAAAAGATTATGATGTTCCAGTCGCTATTATTGATGTTGATGAAGACAAAGAAAAGAAATTGAATGTTCAATTAAACAATTCAAATTTACAAGGCGATTGGGACTTGAACCTATTAGAAAATTTAAGCTTGGATATATCATTTGAAGATATGGGTTTTACAGAAAGTGATGTTGATTTAATGTTTGACGGTCAAGTCGCTTATAATAACGAACCTATCGAAGAAGATGATAGTGATGAAGATATTAAAAACATGGAAATGATTGAAGATGAAAAAGACAAGCTAGTTGATTTAAAAATGAAAAAGAAAAAAGCTAGAGAGCAAATGAAGAACGACGACGCTATAGACTTTTACACGACAATCATTTTTCCAGACAACCAATCTAAGCAAAAATTTTATAAAACAATTGGAATACCTGCTACAGAACCTTTTGTAAGTTTCGATCAAGTCAAACGATATTTTGAGAATAAAGAAAGTGAGTGAGTTTAGTGGATAACGATAAATTTATAGAGTTGTGCAAAAGAAAAAGTAGTTGATTACACTAATACGTTTATGAATTTAAACAGTGTCGATCGACCAGTGCATATCAACACAGGCGATGTGTATGTCGTGTGGTTAAACAGAACGCTGCAAAACAACAAAGCATTGCTATCAACTACATTAACAGACGGTATGTACTATGAAGTAACCTACAACGGAGACAAAAATGAAATGTATTTCGATGCTTACAAGCACAAATATAACGAAGAAATCAAGTTAGATAAGTAACACAAAGAATTACAGAGAAAGGCGGTGAGTTAGTTTGTGGCAACTGGCAGATATCAAAAGTGGTTAGAGGACGAAAACCTGTTATTGCTTCAAGGCTGGAAACGTAACGGTCTAACTGATGAGCAAATTGCTAAGAACATCGGTATAGCACCCAGAACACTTGAAAACTGGAAAAAGAACCATATACAGATTATGCGTGCTTTAAAAGTTGGCAAAGAGCAAGCTAACTTTATCGTTGAGAATGCACTGTTTAAGAAAGCGACGCAAGGAAATACAACGGCAATTATCTTTTGGTTGAAAAACAACTGGAGAGATAAGTACGCTGATATCCATGCAAGCAAGCTTGAAGAAAACTTGACTAAAGCACAAATTGAGAAAGCTAAGTCAGAAATCAAACGAACAGAAGCGCAAATCAAGCTCATGTCTGGTACTGATGATGAAGTTGAAGACAAAGTATCTAAGTTACTGGATAAGATTGACGACACTGTAAAAGGAGATGATAAACATGATAAGTGATGTTTATACTCCAAAACAGATTGAAGTTTTGAAAGCTTTACAACGTGATGATTGGCGCTTGATGATAAATTATGGTGCGGTTCGTGCAGGTAAAACTGTAGTAGACAACGATGCTTTTTTAATGGAGTTACGCAGAGTTAGAAAGCAAGCAGATATAGACGGTGTATCAGAGCCTTTATATATCCTGGCTGGATACTCTAGTAAATCACTACAAAACAACGTACTACAGGAGCTTACAAACAAGTATGGCTTGCGTTTTAAGTTCGATAAACACAATTCCTTTAAGTTGTTTGGAGTCAAAATAGTACAAACTTTTACAGGTTCAATTGCTGGGCTTGGTGCTATTCGTGGTTCAACTGCTTACGGTGCTTATGTGAATGAAGCTAGTTTAGCAGTGCAAGAAGTATTTGAAGAAATTCTAAACCGTTGTTCAGCTAAAGGTGCTAGAGTGATTGGCGATACAAACCCAGACGTACCAACTCACTATTTGAAAGTAAACTACATTGATAATACAGACCCTAAAGCTGGTATCATAAGCTTTCATTTTACAATGGACGATAACACTTTCTTAGATCCTGTATATATCGAAAGAAAGAAAGCTGGTACACCTAGTGGAATGTTTTACGACAGAAGTATCTTAGGTTTATGGGCTAGTTCTGAAGGTATGGTCTATCAAGACTTCGATAAAAATACGATGCTTGTGTCTGATGCTGATGTTCCTAACAACTTAAGCTATTACGCAGGAGTCGACTGGGGCTATGAACACAAAGGCTCTATTGTTGTTTTAGGCGATGACAGGCAAGGAAACACATACCTAGTTAGAGAGTACACTGCTCAACATCAAGAGATTGATTACTGGGTGAGCGTTGCTAAGCGTATCAAGCAAAAGTATGGCGACATAATCTTTTGGGCTGATAGTGCTAGACCAGAACATGTTGCTAGATTTAGACAAGAAGGCTTTAAGTGCTACAATGCGAAGAAAGATATTCTAAGTGGTATTGAATCTGTAGCAACCTTGATAAAACAAGGAAAATTTAAAGTTAATCAAGATAAGATAGATGAGTTCCTAAATGAAATTTACATGTACGTGTGGGACGAAAAGTCTGGCTTACCTGTAAAACTACATGATGACGTTATGGACGCTATGAGATACGCAGTATACAACGCACATCTTAATAGAGCGGTCAAGAGTTCCAAGCGACCTAGTTGGCTATAAAAATTTATTGGAGGTGATTATTTGGAGATAACAAACTTACTGAAATCTGCTGAGCGTGGCAGTGAAGTATCAATCGATGTAGATTTGCTAGATGATGAGTCTAACCCTAGTTTTGATGTAATAAACTATGCGATTAATCAGCAAAAGAAACGTATTGAACGCTTTGATAAGCTTGAAGATTACTATGAAGGCAACCAGGATATTTTAAGTAAAAAGATTTCATCATTTGACTATAATCAAAACGATAGCAAGGATACCAAAGTCATGGTAAACAACGCTAAATACATTACTGATATCATGGTAGGATTTACTACTGGCAATCCTATTTCAATCGCACCAGGAAAAGACAAAAATATTCAGCCTGTACTGGATACATTTGAAGATATGGATATCGACGCACACAATACAGAATTAGAAAAAGATTTGTCTGTATTTGGTTGTGCTTATGAACTTTTGTACGTTCAGAAAGAAGATGAAGTATCTAAAGTAAAGATAGGCAAGATTGACCCTAGAGGGATAGTTGTTGTTACTGATGATACTTTAGACCATAACCCACTATTTGCTATCTACTACCAAGAAAAACATGATTTAAATGGTGCAAGTAATGGATACTTGATAACAATTTTTACAAAGCAAAACATTATCACTTATCGAACTAAAATAGGTAGCATACTAGGCGATAGTAATATCGCTTATAGAGAAGTCAGCAAGCACTATTTTAAAGACGTTCCTGTTGTGGCTTATCGAAATAACGAAGAAAAGCAAGGAGACTTTGAGCAAGCTATCACTTTGATTGACGCTTATAACAGACTTCAATCAGATAGATTAACAGACAAAAACAAGTTCGTTGACGCTATTCTAGCTATTTACGGTGCTACTCTTGACGATAGTGCAAACCTAAAAGATGGTGTACTTGAGTTTCCTGCTGGTAAAGGTCAAGACGGTGTAACGGCTGAATACTTAACAAAGACATTGAGTGAGTCAGATACACAAGTGTTGGCTAAGGCAATTGAAGATAACATACACAAAACGACTTATGTACCTAACTTAAACGATGAAAACTTTTCTGGTACGACAAGTGGCGAAGCTATGAAGTACAAGCTTATTGGACTACTTCAAACACTGGCTACAAAACAAAGGTACTTGACTCGTGGTATCAGACGAAGATTACAGTTAGTACAAACATTCTTGAACATCAAAGGAAACCAAGTTGATTGTACAGGGGCTAACATCACAATTAACCCTAATATTCCAGTAAACATGAGTAACATTATTGATAACATCAAGAATGCAGAAGGTGTAATTCCACAATTGATTGCTTTGGGTTGGTTACCTGGCACAAACGATCCACAAGAGCTTGTTGATATGTTAAACAAAGAAAAAGAAGATAATATCAATCTTCAGCAAAAAGCATTAGCATCACAAGAACCAGATAAGATTGTTGATGATAGCAAAGGAGATGTTAGCGATGATAATAGTAACGATATATAAATCGTCCACATCTGATGTGGGGCTTGAAGTTATAGGTCATGCTAACTATGCACCTAAAGGCAAAGATATTGTGTGTTCTGCAGTATCAACGCTAGTACAACATACTATCTACAATTCAACGTCACACATTTATAGTAACGAAGATGGAAATTATAACGCTACTTTTGAATGTTTTTCTGATAGAGATACGTATGTCCTACTCAAAAGCTTTGAGCGTTCTATCAAACAGTTAGCTAAGCAGTATCCAGACTATATAAAAGTTGTTGATGAGTATGAGATATAACCTAAGCAAGCTGGATTACTGGCAGATTAGGCAGATTGAAGAAGAGCAAAAGACTCAAGATGATGTTACCGAAAAGCTAGTGGTAATTAATAGAGCTTACACGATAGCTCAGAACTATCTAACATCAGAAACATCAAGGCTCTATCATAGATACTTCAGTCAAGAAACTTCTGAAGAGTATATCGAAGATGTTTTAAACACTAGGATATCACCTAGTGAGCTAGTAACACTTAAGGCTTTAGCTGATGATATTTCAGTGAAAGAAGATAGAGATTTAGTTGTAAGGTATCTCAATCAAGTATCGACAAAAAGCAGAATAACAAGGCTAGATGAACTACAACTTAAAGCCTATATATCTGCTAAGCAAGCTGGAGCAATTGAGTTAAAACAAAATACAGACTTGTACACAGAAGTTATCAACAGGGCTTGGGAACAAGCAGAAACAGAAAGCATAATCTACCAAACAAGAAAAGATTATGACTTATATCCTAAAGGCAATGTTCCTAAAGTTGATATCAAAAAGAAACAAGTTAAAATTGTTAATCCTAAGACATCTAAAACAGTCGCTAAGGTTGATGTAACTCCAGATGAACCAATTAGAACAGTAAAGAAAATACCTACTGAATACGTTCAAAAGGCACTAGATACTCAATGGAAAGGTGCTAGGTATTCAAAACGTATCTGGAAAAATACCGATGACTTAGCTAAACAACTAAAGGAACTGTTTACTGCTCGTGAAATGTCTAGTATGACCGAAAGGGAAATGATTAATCGAATACAAGAACGCTTTGATGTAGGCAGATATAAAGCTTCAAGGTTGATTAGAACAGAAGCTAATTTCTTTTACAACAAAACAAAACTAGAGTCATGGGAACAAAGAAACGTTAAACAGTATCAACTTGTAGCGGTCTTGGATAATCGTACAAGTAAGATTTGTCGTAGCATTGACGGTAAGATATTTGACGTTTCAGAAGCTACCATAGGTGTTAATTATCCACCGTTACACCCTTTTTGTAGAACAGTAGCTACTATCTATCTTAAGAACTCGCCTTATACAGGTACTAGAACTGCTAGGACTGCTGACAGGTCAAAAGAATTTCAATTAGACCAAACTAAAAACTATAGAGATTGGGAAAAAATTGTTAAAGGTGGTAATACTGATGCATAATTGTTGTAGTTGTGGTTGCTTAGCTATTATAGGATTTATCGCAATGGTATTTATTGGCTTAAGCATGATTTTATAATGATTTGACCTAGACAAGTCGTTAAACTATCTAAATCTAATAAGTGTATGATGTGCTTAAAACTAAATAGGAATTGTCAGACGTTTTACATGGGCTTTTGTAGTGTGTGTAGAGCGTTATTTTTATGCCGTTTTGAGCGTGTTGTGGGCTAGAAAGGTGTTTTATATGAATTTAAATGAAGTACAACTAGATGAATTTTTATTTGATATTCAAGCATTTGCAGACGGTGGAGAAAGTGGTTCAGAAGATACAGGAGCTGAAAGCACTGCTACAGATACTGATACTACTGATGAACCTACAAACGAAGAAACAGAGCCTTTTAAGGTGTTCAAAACACAATCAGAGCTAGACTCTTTTTTGGATAAGAAAATTCAAAAAGCTATTCAAACTCACGATGAAAAAGCCAAAAGAGAAGCTAAGCGTAAGAGAGATTATAGCTCTATGACTGATTTAGAAAAGGCTGAGTACGATAAGAAACAATTGCAAGCACAATTAGACGAAGCTAACCGTAAGGCTACAATTGTTGAAAATCGCTCTAATATTCTTCAAAAGTTTGGCGAAGATGATATGCCAGCTGGTTTAATTTCTGTTTTAGGTAATGATTTGTTATCTAATACAGAAGAACTAGACAAGGCTTACGATAACTTACGTGATGTTTTCTTTGCTTCTGTTCAAAAAGCAGTAGACAAACGCTTGGGTGATACATCTAGCAACTATCATGAGAGTTCCAAAACAAAAGCTTCTGTTGGTAAAACAGTAGCAGACAAATTTAATCAACAAAACTCCAGAAAAACATCAGACTTCTGGAGTACAAAATAATAAGGAGGTCATAAAATGGCTTATGTTAACGCTGATGTTAAAGTTAATGAAACTAACTTTTTAGCATCGTCACACTATATTTCTTTTACTAAACAAGTAGATAGTACAAATTATGCAGTTGTTACTGGCAAAGATGGGCGTAAGGTAGTTCCAGCAGGTTCTGTATATCCTACAAACGACGCTAAGGCAATTGGTATTACTTTAGATGAAGTTGATGTAACAAACGGACCACAACCAGTACCAGTTATTGTTGAAGGCTATATCAAATCTAAAGCTTTACCAAAAGCACCAGAAGCAACTGCAGTTACTGCACTAAAAGAAATCAAGTTCGTTGATAAGACGGCTGAATAATTTACAAGAGGTGAAAGTTAATGACAACAATCAATGATTTGTTTACACAATCAGATTTAATTGATTACACAGGTAATCGTCAATATCCAGAAATGCTAGGGGATACACTTTTCCCAGCAACAAAAATTAATTCTTTAAAATTAGACGTACTATCACGTCAATCTCGTGTTCCTGTTATCGCTAGTGTATCAGCTTTTGACGCAGAATCTGAAATTGGTAGTCGTGAAGCAGAAAAGACTGCACTAGAACTTGCATTAATCAAGCGTAAAATGCAAATTAAGGAACAAGATTTATACGCTATGTTAAATCCACGTACACCAGCAGAATTAAATTACTTGAAGAGTAAGGTTTACGCAGACTTCGATGCTTTAAATCAAGGTATTTTAGCTCGTGTTGAAAAGATGACTATGGACGTTTTAGCAACAGGTAAAACTAAGCTAGAAAATGAAGAAGGTTCATTGAGTATTGAACTTGATTATAAAGTTCCAACAGACCATCAAGAAGCATTATCTAAGACTTGGGACGCAGAAGACGCAACTATCTTAGATGACTTAGTGCGTTGGGCTGATAAGTTAGATGTTGCTCCAACTCGTGCTTTAACATCACGTAAGGTATACCGCCACATTACAACCAACCCTAAAATCATTCAAGCGGTATACGGTAACTCTACTAGAGCTTTAGGACAAGCTGACTTTGACGCATTCATGCAAGCACAAGGCTTACCAGTAATTCGTACATACGATGCTAAATATCGTGATGCAAATGGTAAGCAACACCGTTATTTCCCAGAAAATCGCATTGTATTGATGAATGATGACATCTTAGGAAACAAGGTTTATGGACCAACTCCAGAAGAATTAGCTTACTTCGGTGGCGATGTATCCACATCTAGCGCTGGCAATGTGTTTGATATGATTTACACAGAAACCAAAGATCCTATTGGAACATGGGAAAAAGCTTCTGCAGTTGCTTTACCAGCTTTCGCAGCGGTTAATGAAGTATTTCAAGGTAAAGTCCTACCTGACTAAGGAGGAACAACATGAAAGTTAGAGTAATATCTGATATGCCTGTTTATCATAATGGCAAACGTTATGAAAAAGGTACTGAGTTCAGTATTGCTAAAGATTTATTTAGAACTGACATTTTTGAAGAGTTAGTTGACGATACTGAAACTGAAGAAGAGACTGAAAAAAAGTCTAAAAAGTAGGTGGTTTAATGACACCAGAAGAGATTAAACAAACTCAGTTAGATAAGCTTTATAAAAGACTAGATGTTGAGTCTAGTGATGAAGTACTAGCTGATTGTTTTGATGACGCTATTCAACTATGTTTGGACTATACAGGCAGAGATAGATTAACTATGCCTGTTGCTATATCTGCTAAAAGGTTAGCAATTGTTATGTATAACCAACTAGACGATGAAGGCGAAACTAAGCGTGTTGAAGGTGGAGTAGAGCGTGATTTTGAAACTGGTATTCCAGCAAATATCAGAGCTAGTCTTAATCCTTACAGAGTTGTAAGAACAAGGAGACTTTAACATGCGTTTACGTAGACGTGATTTAACTACCGTATACTTGAAAAAGAAAGTAGCTACAACAGACGACGAAGGCTATGAAATTGTAGGTTGGAGTGAGCCTGTTGAAGTTAAGATGAATGTTCAAAATGCTGGTGGAACAGTCAACGCTCAAGTATATGGTAAAAATCTACAGTATGTTAAGTCCTGTAAGTATCAAGGCAATGATATTGTAGAGAATAGAGATGAAAACGTGGGTGTGTGTTTATTTGTTGATAAAAACAGTGAACCAGATTACAAGATAATCTCTATTCAAACCTACAAAACGCACAAAAATATCATGCTCGAAAAGATTATAGGTAATAGCAATGATTAGTTATGAGATACATGGCTTAGATGAATTAGTATCTAAGCTAAATAAGTTGCCAGAAGTCTTAAAAAACTCTGTAGCTGACTCACAAGAGCTTGTAATAGAAAAAGCTGAAGGATATGCACAAAGAGAATTACAATCTAGCGTTAAGTATTCTAGTGGAGAGTTAGCCAGAAGTTTTAGACATGAAATAAAGATGAGTGATAACTCAGTCATTGGACGTTGGTGGAATGTAGACCCTGTAGCAATCTATAGAGAATTTGGTACAGGTAGAAACGGTGAAATGTCCCCTAAAAATTTGCCAGAAAACGTTACTATTAGTTATCGTCAAACACCGTGGTTCATTCCTGCTGATAAAGTAGACGTTGATTTAAATGAGCTTTATAGAATGCCTAAAATTAAGATTAATGGCAAAACTTATTATCGGACTAACGGTCAAATTGCTAGACAATTCATCACACCTTCAATTGAGAAAGTTGCTCAAGAAGCGCCAGATATCTTTAAGAATAATCTCAATGAGAGATTTAGAGAGTTGAGTGATTAGAATGGAAATATACAACGTTAAAGCTCTCATAAACAAAACTTTGAGAGATTTAAACTATTTTAAAGTTGTTTCGCCAAAGTATCCAGACGAAATGACTACCTTTCCAACTGCAGTATTTTCAACCGCTCATAATGCTTATGTTAGAGATTGGAAAGGTCAAGAAACGGATACAGAATGGAATTTCACGATAGATTTATTTAATAAAAATGGTTCTCTAACTGATGTAACAAACAAGCTCATAGACAAGTTTAGTTCTATGGGCTTTTCTAATACGGTTGGAGACCAAGACTTGAGTGGTGTTGTCAGAGTAGCAATTACATTTACTGGGATTGTAGACAACGTCAACAAGCGTGTATATCAGAAAGGGTGAATAAATTAATGGAAAAATTTAATTTACAAAATTTTGCTGGTACAGTTGATGCAAGTGAAGGGTTAGCTGGTACTGGTACTAAAGTCGAAGTAAAATTTAATGGTACTGCTGAATTTGTTGAAGTTGCTGATGTTCGTACCATTCCACAAATGGGTGCAGATACTCAAAAAATTGATGTAACAACATTAGCAGACGATCGTACAAAGCAAATTGAAGGTATTCAAGGCGCTCAAAACTTGCAATTCCAATTAGTTTACAAGGGCAAGAACTTCAAAGGCTTGCAAGCACATTCTGGAGACCGTAAGCAACACGATTTCAAAGTAACATACCCAGATGGTTTAACATGCACATTCAAAGGCTCTTATGTTGTATATGTAAACCAATTATCTACAAACGCAGCCGTTCAATTCAACATGAACGTAACTGTTTCTGATGGTCCTAACTTTGATACAACTGGTGCTACTGCTACTCCAGGTGGAGACGGCGGTCACTAATTAAATAGAAAAGTTAAAGGCTACAGGTTCGACTCCTGTAGTCTTTTTTAGGTTACTTTGAGAAACGGTTTTCTATGATGAGTAATCTAATAAAAATTTATTTAAAGGAGCGTGGCAATATGGCTACAGCATTGAAAAAAGGCAAACAATTCAAATTAGGTGATTTAAATTTAGATTTACGATTAACAGGTAAGTCTGTAGTAAGCATTGAAAAACGTTTAGGCAAGTCTATCATGAACTTATTTATTGATGGACGTGGTGGAGATAGAATGCCACCAGTCAACGAAGTATTGATTATCCTACAAGGTGCAAATCAAACACACGGTGTATCAGACAAGGATATTATCACTAACTTTGATAAGTATTTTGACAACGGTGGAGACACATTATCACTATTCAATGTAGTTATGGAATTACTTGAAGAATCTGGTTTTTTCGGCAAGAAGGACAAGGATACGAAGACAAATTCGGAATCGGAAACATTGGACGCAACAACAACGGAAGAGGAAACGACTCTTTAAAAACATACAACTCAGTTACTGAGTTACTTGAAGACATCTATCCAATAGCAGTACAAGCTGGTATAAGGGCTGATGAGTACTGGTATATGACGTTAGATGAAATCATGATGCAAACAATGGCTAATACTAAAAGACAACAAGAGGAGATTGTCACAAGGGCTAGAATGGATCATGAACTAGCTCAATTAATGGCTTACGCTTTGAATGAACCTAGCAAAATGCCTAGTCCAGAAGAAGCGTATCCATTCTTACGTGATTTTGAGCCTAAAGAAGAACCTGTTCCAGACTGGAAGAAAGACCAAATGGAATTGATGTTACAAGCTCAAAAGATTAAACACGCAAGAGAAAATAAATAAATAAATTATAGAAAGGTGGTGGGGTAACGTGGAACTTGAAGAACTTGAAGTACGCTTTAAGGCTAACTATTCTGATTTCTTTGAGAAAACTCAAGAGATGGCTAGTAGAGTTAGTGAACAAACCAAAAGCCTAATGGATAAGGTTCAACAATTTTCTAATGAATATGAAAATGCAATGTCTAACTCTATGAGCAAAGTAAGCCAAGAAGCACAACGCTCAGCGGATACAGTCGCACAAGCAGAAAACACAAAACAACAAGCCTATGAACAGACTAAATACTCAGCAAATAGCACTGCTGATAATATTAAAACTTGGTCTGATGAAGTTGTTTCTGCTAACAGAAGAGTAGCTGACTCAACTAGTGATGTTAAACATCAGTATGAACAATTAGACTTGTTTTCTTCTGCAGGTAATTTCGGTCAAAGTAATTCTAAAGTAGCTGATGAAGCTAGAGTGAATATGGATAAGATTAGAGAATACCGTAAAAGCTCTGCTAAAGATTGGGCTGAGTTCAACCGTCAAAATGCAGAAACACCACAACAAGTGAACTTACGTAGAATGAGAGCTACTGAAGGCGATGTTGATTTTGGTATTGATGAGTCTATTAGATCACAAACTGAAAAAGTGCGTATCGAAATGGACGATTTAATTGATACTATCAACTCTAAAATGGCACAAGCTAAACATGCTCAACGACAAATTCAAGAGTTAACCATGCGTAAGAATGCTTTAGGTAATTCTGATAACGATAAGATTAAGGCTTATAAATTTGATACACAAATCCAAGACGCTCAAGTTAAGATGAAACGTTACCAGACACAAGCAGAAAACTTAGCTCGCTCTATGCGTGATGAGTTTAATGAAATTCCTAGTGCGTTGAAGAAAATTAGCGATGCAATGGAACGTAACGAAATGGCTATCAACGAACAAAGAAAATCTGTTGGGGCTTTAAAAGAGCGTTACGATGCCTTAGTTAAATCTTCAAATGGTAGAAATACAAGAAGTGTAAGTAATGTTGCTCGTGAGTATAACAAACAAAGTGCAGAACTTGATAGATTGATAGCACGTCAAGACAAGTTAGCTAAATCTTACTCATACGTTGAAGAACGTGGAAAAGGTCTAGACTCTGCTTTATCTAAAATTAGTACTGACTTAGGTAATGAGTCTACTAAGGTTAATAATCTAGGTAATTCATTTAAGAAATTAAGGTCTGGCTTATCTAGTGCTAGACAATCAATAAGCAACTTTAACAGGGGCTTATCTTCAATGAACAACTCTAGTAGAGCAGTATCCAGAACAAATGAAGGCTTAAACAGATTACGCTTTACACTTAGAATGTTAGCTAGCCAAATTGTCGTGTTCACATTGATGTATCAAGGAATAATGATGATGGCTAAAGGGTTCGGTATGGCTTTAAAGACTAATACCGAATTTAGCAGAAGCCTTAACAACATCAAAGTTAATATGATGACTGCATTCTATCCAATCTATAGCGTTGCTTTGCCTGCTATCAATGCTTTAATGCACGCTTTAGAAAAGGTTACTGGGTGGATAGCTCAGTTCACTAGTGCTTTAACTGGAATGAGTTTGAGTGCTTCAAGAAGTGGCGCTAATGGCTTGTATTCTCAAATCAAAGCGATGAATGACACTGGCTCAGCGTCCAAAAAAGCTAGTGACTCAGTTAAGAAAGCTCAACAACAACAAGCTAAAGCAGTTCAAGAAGCTAATAGACAAATTGCAGAAGCTAACAAACAAGGTGCTGCGGCAGTCGCAGAACAAAACGCTAAGATTAAAGAAGCTAACAAACAAGCTCGTGAAGAGTTTGAAGCTACTAAGAAAGCTAACGAAGACTTGAAACAATCTCTAATGGGATTTGATGAGTTAAACGTATTGTCACAAGATGATAATAAGGATAATAGTAAGTTCCAAGAACAACCATTAGAGAAATTTACTCCACAAGAAAAACAATCAGCTCCAGATAGTGATGATTATGATTTAGGTGGAGATGGTGGAGTAGCTAGTGACCCAGACGCTTTGAACTTTGCTACTGCTCCACTGAATGCTTTCCAAAGTGCTATCGACTTTGCTAACAAGCTCAAGAAAGTTCTAGGCGAATTGTTTGACCCTATGAAAGAAGCTTGGGACGCTAAAGGACAAGTAGCAGTAGACGCTACAAAATACGCTTGGAAAGAACTTGAAAGAGTTGCTAGTGATATTGGCAAATCATTCATGAAAGTTTGGACGAATGGTACAGGTAAAGAAACTGCTGAGAACTTGATACAGTTATATGCAGATTTACTTAATATCATTGGCGACATTGGTAGAGCATTTGCTCAAGCTTGGGAAAAAGGCGATGCTGGAACTAAGTTAATTCAATCTCGATTTGACGCTTTAAATGCCGTTTTAAGATTAATTCACGACATAGCCACATCGTTTAGGAATGCCTTTAATTCTGGTGTTGGCGAAAGCATATTTAGTAATTTGATTAGATTAGGAACTAACTTAAATAAGATCGTTGAAAATATTGCCGTTCAATTTGATAAAGCATGGAAACATGGCGATGTAGGAACATCAATATTTAAGACTTTATTAGGTATGGTTAATGATATAGTCAAAGTCTTAGCTGATATGGCTGGATATACTGCTAAATGGGCTAAAACACTTGATTTTACACCGCTATTGAAGTCTATTGATAACTTGCTTAAAGCTATTAGACCAGTTACAAAAGACGTGTGGGACGGTCTAGCATGGGCTTATGAACATGTATTACTACCATTAGGCAAGTTCACAATTTCTAAGTTATTGCCAGATTTCTTCAATTTACTAGCGGCAGCTTTAAAAGTTGTTCATAGTGTAATTACTGCTGCTAAACCGTTATTATCTTGGTTATACAAAGATTTTATTGTTCCTATTGCTAAGGTTGCTGGTTTTGCGATTACAGGAGCGTTGAAACTCTTGACTGCTGCATTGGAAGGCTTATCTAGTTGGATAGATAAACATCAGAAAGCTACTGAAGCAATTACTGCTACTCTAGGTACATTATTTGGGCTTAAGGTCGCAGCAGGAGTAATCAAGAGTATCAAAGATTTTGCTGATGTTTTAGGTGCTACTGCTTTAGTTAAGTTTGATAACTTAAAAGAAGGCTTTAGTAGAATGTCTAACATTGCTAAATTATCTTGGAACGGTGTCAAAACTGGTGCAGGATACCTTAAGAACATGGCTTCAATCACTTGGGAAAAGATAAGTGCAGGAGCTTCAGTACTCAAAGATATAGCTTCAATGTCTTGGACTAAAGTCAAAAACGGTGCTAGTGCAATTAAGAACGTTGCTTCAAATATGCTCACTTGGGTTAAAAATTCTAAGCTAGTTACTGTAGCACAAGCGGCTTTAAATCTAGTGTTAGACGCTAATCCAATTGTCTTAATTGTTGCTGCTATTGCCGCCTTAGTTGCTGGTCTTGTATTACTGTACAAACATAATGAAAAATTCAGAGAGTTTGTAAATGGAATAGCTAAACATATATCAGAAGGCTTAGGTAAGGCTTGGAAATGGTGTAAAGAAGAATGGGGAAAGATTGGTTCATTTATCAAACACCCTATTGAAAGTACAAAAGATTACTTTGAAAAAGATGGTACTTTTGGAAACAAAGCACTTAAATTCTTTAGTAAAACTAAAGACAACGTTTCTGAGTTCCTTAAAAAACACTGGTCTGATATTAAACCAGCTATGTTAAGCCCTGTATTAGGTGTTATTACTTGGTTCTTGAAAGATACCACAATGAGTAAGAGCATTACTAAATGGGCTAAAGATTTACCTGGTAAAGCTAGTGATTGGTCTAAGGACGTTGGTTCTAAGATAGATAAGAATATCACTAAAGCCAAAAAGGTAATTACTAAAGCTGGGAAAAATGTCGGTAAATGGTTCTCTGGATTTATAAGTGGTACTAATAAGACGGTTCAAAAATGGGCTGAAGATATTGGTTCTAAAGTAAATTCAGCGGTTGATAAAGGCAAGAAATTAGCTACTAAAGCTGGCGAAAAGGTCGGCGAATGGACTACAGATTTCAGAGATGACGCTGATAAAACAATTAATAAATGGTCTGGTGATATTGGTTCTAAGGTTAACGACGCTATAGATAACGGTAAGAAGTTTGCACAAAAAGCAGGGGACAAAATTCATGAATGGACTACCGACTTTAGAGAGTCTGCCAATCAAACATTTAGAAACTGGGCTAGCAAGATTGGCGATGTAGTCAATAGTGGAACAGATAACAGTAAGCAAGGCGCTAATAATGCTGGAGAAAAAATTCATACTTGGACAACTGATTTTAGAGATAGAGCAAATCAAACATTTAGAGATTGGGCTTCAAGAATTGGCGACCATGTAAATTCTGGTTCTGACAATTCAAGAAATAACTCTACAAATGCTGGTAACAAAATTTCGTCATGGGTTCGTTCATTCTACAACACAGCTAACAACAGTTTCAGAAGTTGGGCTTCAAACATTGGGGGACATGTTAACTCTGGTGTTAATAATGCGTCATGGACGATTAGAAATGCTGGTAACAACATTGGTAGATGGATACGTGAACATCAACCTGGAACATTAAGCGCTATTGGTAGTTGGGCTAGTGGTATCGGTGGAAAAATAGCTGATAACATTTTAGGCGGTAAATGGCACATCACTAGTGCAATGAATACAATTAAACATGCTATTGTTGATCCTGTTAAGAGTGCAGTTAATAGCGTTGGTAAAGGTGTCAACTATGTATTGAATAAAGTTGGTGCTAGCACTATGAGTTGGGGTTGGTCCTATGCAAATGGTACTGACTACCACCCTGGTGGACCTGCTATTGTTAACGATCAACCTGGAGATGTTTACCGTGAAAGTTATCAATTGCCAGACGGTAGACAAGGTATTTTCCCAGCCGTAAGAAATCTGCCTGTTATGTTGCCTAAAGGTACTAAAGTTAAGAAAGCTTCTGATACTGCTATTGAATTGTTTGAAAAGCTGAACGCTTCAATGCCTATCAAGAAATACGCTGGTGGTATTGGTTCATTTGATTTAGATCTTAGTGGTTTGAATAATCTTAACCTTGATTTAAGTGGTTTAGCTAAGCTTGATTTCAGTAATCTGTTTAGTGGAATTGATTTTAGCGGATTTAACTTTAACTTCGATTTTGGCAACCTGTTTAGTGGTTGGGGAAATTGGGGTAACTGGTTCGGTAATATCTGGAGCGGTGTAACAGACGCACTAGATGAGATTTTAGATGATATTACGCACCCTGGAAAATTAATTGATTATATCTTCAATAAGTTTGTTCCAGACGACTCAAGTGTTACTGGTGGAGCTAGACGCATTTTAGATGGAACTAAGCAACGTGAAAAGAAAGGTATGTTTGACTGGGCTAAGAAACTTTTACAACAGTTTGGCGGTTCAGAAAAACAAAATGGACCTGGTGTTGAAGGCTGGCGCTCTGCTTTGAAAAAAGCTTTGAGAAAGAACGGCTTACCAACTAACGCAACTTATGTGAACGCTTGGTTACGTCAGATAGCTACTGAGTCTGGTGGTAATGAACATGCTATTGGTGGTAATGACGGTTTAGCTGATGGTAATGCTACTGGTCTGTTGCAAACAAAGCCAGGAACATTTAACTCTTACGCTTTCCCAGGACATCACAATATCATGAAAGGCTATGACAACATGCTTGCTGCTATCAATTACGCTAAAAACCGTTATGGCGCTACTGGTATGCTTAGTGTTATCGGACACGGACACGGTTATGAGTTAGGCGGTTTAATTGATAGAGATGGTATGTATCGCATTGGAGAAGGCAACAAGCCAGAAATGGTTATACCTTTAACCAACGTACCTAGAGCAGTTGAATTAATGAGTCAAGCCGTAGACTTTATGAGTTCTAACTTCGGTCATGGTTTACAAATGCCAGACAAATTAACTAGAACATTGAGCTTTAGTGATAGCTTTAACAGAAGAGATAACAATCAAGGTAGTTTCTCAAATCAAGGGTTTGGTTTGAATAACTTAGGACCATTGTTAGTAAATGCCTTAGTTCAAGCAATGCAAATGACAGGCACAAATCAAAATCAACAAGCAAATCAACCACTTGAAGTTGTATTGCAAGTTGATAGCGATAAGCTTGGAACTGCTGCTATTAAAGGTATTAATTCTGTTAATCAAAAGAATGGCAGAAACATGTTGAATTTGTAATTGGAGGAATGTATGAATGTACTATTTGAAAATAAATGGCACAAAGGTCAAAGCCCCTAAAGAAATGACAGTGCTAATTCAAGACATAGACGCTAAGGCAACTCGTGACGCAACTGGTTTATTGCATCGTGATAGAGTAGCAACGAAAAGAAAAATAACTGCTTCTTGGACTCCTTTGACAATTCAAGAATGTAAGGAAATTTTAGACGCAGTTCAACCACAATTTTTTAAGTGTGAGTATTTAGATCCTATGGACGGAACTATTAATACTCGCACTTTTTATGTTGGAGATAGAACCGCTCCAGTGTTGAGCTTTAACAACGAAACTCAAGAACATACTTGGAACGGTCTACAATTCGATTTGATTGAGCAATAAGGAGGTGATAGCTTGTACAAACAATCTAATGAAGCTAAATTAGCTTATCAGTCAGCAGAAAGAACGCTTGATATTGTTGTAAATGTTAATGGTGTTGATTATAAAGCTACTGATATTGAACAATTTGACTATGACTCTGGCGGATACACTGGGGATACTTTTAGTATTGGTTCTACTTATGAAAATAACATAACAGTTAAGTTCATTCATTTAGTTGAAGGCTTAAAGCGTGGAATGATTGTTAAGCCTAAAATAGGAATAAAGCTACCTAGTGGAACATTTGAGTATACTCCGTTGGGTGTTTTTATTATTGCTGATGAAATTCAGATGGATAGAAACAACAATTCTACTACTATCAAGGCTTATGACAAGTTTGTTGTAATGGAAGGTCATTATGTTTCTAAATTGACTTACCCAGCTAATGCAGTTGATATTATCACTGAAATTGCTCAAATGTGTAAGGTTGATGTTAATACTAATGATTTAGCTCATTTACCAACAATTAAAGTATCTAAAGCTATTACTAAGCAATCATATAGAACTGCTATAGGTTGGATAGCTCAACTTTATGTAGGCTTTGCTAGTTTTGATAGAGACGGAAAGCTCACTATCAGACGTGTAGCAGAGCCTAATTACACGATAGAACCAAGTGAGTATGAACAACAAGGACTAGTTAAAAATGAAGCTCCTTATATCATAGGTGGTATTTCATGCAATGTTACTGTAGTTGAAACAACTAATAATGGTGAAACAAGCGAAACAACTCATAAAATTCACTCTGGTAGCGTCAATGGTAGTCAAATTGAGTTAACTAACGATATCATGACACAAGAGTTGTTAGATAGTATTTGGAATAGCTTAAAGACAGTTACTTTTTATCCATTCTCATTAAATTGGTTTGGCAACCCTGCAATTGAAGCTGGAGATTGGCTTTCACTCAAGGATATGAAAGGTAATGTGTTTGTCGTTCCTAACAATGGATACACAATATCCTTTAATGGTGGTTTATCTTCAACATCTAAAGCAGACCAAAACGCAACAGACTCAAGTACTGTTAAATACACTGGGGAACTCACTAGAGCGATTGAGAATTACTCAAGGCGACAAGCTCCAGACGGTACTAACATCTACACTGATGTTAAAGAACCAACAGACGCTAAGTTTAATGATGTTTGGTTTAAACCTAATGGGAATAGCACTGAATTGTGGATATTTGAGCGACAATCTGATGGCACTGGCAAATGGGTCAAGCAACCAGTAAACGGCGAAGTTGAGCAAAAAATTAACGATGCTCTAAAAGATTTTGATGAACTGGATAAAAGTTTTAAAGAAAATGCTAACACGCAATCTGCTACTAACGAACTAATGAAATCACGAATTGATAGCATATCTAATCAGATACCTAATTTAAGCGATGAAATTAGTAGAGTAAACGGTAGTGTAACATCACTTAAAACTCAGACAGATAAAGACCGTCAACAGTTACAAACAACATCACAAAATTTAGACCAAACACGACAAGACTTGTTATCTAATAGCAATAGAATTGATAAATTGTCTGTTGGTTTAGATAGCGTGAATATTAATGTGAATAACGTTAATAGCAAGGTAGATAACATCAAGGTTGGTGGTACTAATTTAGTCCGAAACTCAGCTCATGACCCTAGCAGTTTAGAACATTGGACAACCAATAATATAGGTAAAGTCTGGTACGCTACACATTCATTCTTTAGGAACAACACTACTAAGATGTTCTTCTTATCTAATACTAATACCAACCAAGAAATGACAATACAGACAGAATATATTGATATAGAGCCAGATACTGATTATACACTGAGCATGGTAGTATTCGGTGCTAGTGGTGTATCTAGCGGTGATGTGTACTATAACATCAAATATAAAGACGGTAGTAATACTTATTTTATTGTTGATGGTAGATTTAAATACAATCCATATCATGCCGAAAGAAAGGTATATAAGTTTCATACAAGTCCTAATTCAAGTGGAAGTCCAGCAACACAGGTATTTATTCGCATAGATAACAACGGAATGTTAGCTGGATATAGTGATGGAACAAGCATGTTAGGTGATGTCAAACTAGAGAAAGGGACAATCGCAACAGATTGGTCGCCAGCTCCAGAAGATGAGATTGAGAGAGTGGCTCAAATTAAAATTGACTTGAATGGTATCAATGCAACGGTAGCCACTAACAAAGGCGATATAGCACAGATTAAGCTTACTGAAACTGGTATGCAACAGTCGATTAAGGACGCTCAAGGAAATATCTCAACATTACAAAATGACTCTAAGCAATTTAAGCAACAATTCCAAGATGTCAATGGGAATATAACCACGATTAAAAATGACGCTAAATCATTGAGTTCTCAATTATCTACTAAAGTTGGTACAAGTGAGTATAGCTCATTCAAGGAACAAACTGCTCAAGAATTAAGAACTAAATTAACTGCTAGTGATTTAAGTGGATACGCTAAAAGTGCTGACATCAAAGTATCAGTAGATGGCTTAAATGCTAGATTTGATAATTTGAATATTGGTGGAACGAACCTTATAAGTAACAGTGGTAACCCACAGGATACAGATGGTTGGAGCATTAACGGTACAAACCCTAACCACAAATTGATTGTCTGGTCGCACCCATTTTGGAAAAATAGACAAGAGAACTTGTTCAGTTTATTTAATCAAGATAGTAGCGAAGTTACTATGTCATCAAAACGAATTAAAGTGGAGCGTAATACTGATTATACGCTAAGCTATTGGGCTTTTGAAGATTGGCGAGTTGTTTCAAGTGATACATTCTTCTTAGGTAGGAAAAACGGTGAAACCAGTGATTTTACTACCATAAAACAACTGGTAAGAGAACGTAAATATTCTGGCAGTCACGTTGAATATGTCAGTGTTACTTTTAATACTGGTGATATTGATGAAGGCTATATTAGGTTCGATAACAATGGTAGTAAGGAAGTTGGCAAGGACGCTGTTTTATTCTTAACTAATATAAAACTTGAAAAGGGTAATAAAGCAACTGACTGGAGTCCTAATCCAGAAGATTTACAAAACAAACTACAAGTTTTATCTGGGAAAATTACTGCTAATTCAAATGAATTTAGTACAGTTTACACCAAGATAACCAATGCTAAGAATGACGCTATCAATACTATAAAAAGTGATAGTCAGTGGCAATCAATGAGTAAAATAGTAACTAATGCGTCGTTCTTGCAAAACGCTAATGGCTTTGCTCAAGAAGTTGTTAAAACAACGACACCAATGGTTAGTGGTGGAGGGATAAACCTAGTACGTAATAGTGGTAATCCACAAAATATAGACGGTTGGAGTACCAATGGTTCACATGCTATTCTAATGGCTGCTAAACACCCATTTTGGAAGAACAGCCAAGAAAATCTGTTCATATTAATTAACAAGTCAACCAACGGTAATGAAGCTATATTTACTAGTGGTTATATCAAAGTTGAACGAAACACTGATTACACACTAAGCTATTGGGCTTTTGAAGATTGGCGAGTTGTTTCAAGTGATACATTCTTCTTAGGTAGGAAAAACGGTGAAACCAGTGATTTTACTACCATAAAACAACTGGTAAGAGAACGTAAATATTCTGGCAGTCACGTTGAATATGTTAGCGTCACTTTCAACGCAGGAGAGTGTGATGAAGGATATGTCAGATTTGATAATAATGGTAATACTGGCATGCAAAGTGGTTTATATATAGCTAATATCAAGCTAGAGAAAGGAACAGTAGCCACTCCATACTCTCCTGCGCTAGAAGACCTAGCAACCAAGCTACAACTCAACCAAGTTATCGACACGGCAGATAGCCACACACGTACTATCAGTGATTATCTGACTGGTAGCAATAGTAGGTTTGTTCAAATGGCTAACTATCTTAATATGAACGTTGGTAACAGTAGTGTATCAGTAAATGGTAATGGTGTAATGCTGAGTGGTAATCGAATTAAGATTACTGGTAAAACATTAATCGACAATGCGGTTATTCTAGACGCTTTAATCAAGGACATCAACGCAAATACAGTGAAAACTAAAACTCTAGACGCTTCAAAGATAAACGTAACGAACTTGAACGCTAATAATATCACTACTGGTACTTTAAGCGGTCCTAACTTTAGTCTTAATTTAGATAAAGGAAATATGAAGATAGGTATTGCTGATAAGTCAAAATCTATCGTATTAGATAACGGTAAAATCGACTTGTATTCTAGTGATGTTTTATCAAGTAGTGATTACGTTGGAACAATCACAACTGTTAAAGGTGGACCTGTTAACCACGCTATTAGAATTGCTGGGAATGACGGTTTCTTGATTGGTACAGAAGATTTTACTAACAACTTCTTTGCTGATGGTGGCTATTCATGGGGGACAACTCCAAGTAATTATATAAGTGGTGCTGGTATTTTTGGACATAACCAAAATTTAACTATTGCTACTGGACCGACAAGAGATCACAATACTTTAGCAATGGTTGCTGGGGCTATACCTTCAACTGATTTGGGAAATATTTTCGGTGCTAGAGCGCAACCAGGATTTTATGTTTATGGTAGAGATGAGGCACACAAAGATTTAAGTTTTTCGGCAGCAGTAGCTCCATTGGGAGTAACTCTCAGTTCAAGTTATGGTTCTATAAAAGTTGGAAACACTTCGATCACCGCTGGAACAGATAAAACAGATACATCATTAAGTAGTTCAGAAATCAGTTTGGAATTGTATGCGCCTAACAATAAACATCCAGGGCTGACGATAAAACCTACTTATATCACTTTGGGAGAACTAGCAGACGGATTAGGTGGATTAGGCAATCCAGAGATAGGTCTTAATCTAGACGATAAAAGAATATCTTTAACTGCTGATAATATTTCTATTTTGGCTAATAAGGAGCTTTCTTTATCAAATATTGAAACTCTAAATGTTAAAAATAGTATATATACAAATTATATATCTACAAAAAACTTATATGTTAGTGGCTCTAAAAATGCGGTTGTGCCTTCTTCAAAAGGCTATATAGCTATAAACGCTTATGAAACGGCTGAATACTACTTCGGAGATATTGGAGAAAGTCAGACGGATAAGCAAGGTGTGAAGATTATTAATCTTGACCCACTATTTTTAGAAACAGTAAATACAAGTGTTCCTTATCAAGTGTTCTTGAGTTCATACGATGACGCTAAGGTTTGGGTATTTGCTAGAAACAATAATATGTTTATCGTTAAGTCTGACAAGCCTAATGTTAAATTTGCTTGGGAAATAAAAGCAAAACGTAAAGATTATGAAAATGTAAGATTGAAAACAGTAAATTATAAAGGTGAAAGGAATTAATCAAAATGAATAATGTAAATATGAATACAGTAGCACAAAAATTAATCAACAAATTAGCAGTAGCAGAATACAACAATGCTTTGCTAGAAACAAAGAACGAAGAACTTGAAACAGAAGTTCAACGTTTGAAAAATGAACTTGAAAACAATAAAAAAGATGAAAAGGACGGTGAATAATTATGTTAAACATGATTATGACTAACTTAACTTATGGATTTAATGCAGAAGGTGCAACAGAATACGTGAATGTAAACTTCAACGGTAGAGACGAGCAAAATGAAAATTACGCAAGCTTTACTATTAAATTGAAGAATGAAGATTTACAAGAAGGCACAACACTAGATGATTTGACACGCAAGAAAATCGATGAATACGGACGTCAAAAAATGTTGAAGCTAATCACTAAACAATAACTAATTTTAAAGGGTGGGTTGGGTTGTGGATTATTGTTAATTTATAGGAAGGAAGTGGTCTAATGCACCTACTTTTCGGATACTCATGGAGTGAGATAGCGTCAATCTTGGCGGTTATTTCCGTCATTTTTAGCGGTGTTTACTGGTTAATTAGACATGGAGCTAAAATGCTTAATAATGCAATTAACATCGGAACTTATCCATTACAACAACAATCTAAGGAATTAATCAATGCAATCAAACAACTTAGCGGAAATTTCAAAGAACAACATGAAAGCTTAAAGGAATTAAGAGATGAAGTTGACAAACACCACGATGAATTGATCGATCATAAAAATCGAATTCAAAATTTGGAGCGTGATAGAAAATGAAAGTTATCAATGATATTATTGAATGGCTAGTACAGACAGGGCTATTATCTGTATTGGCTATTTTTTTACTCAAGCAACTCAAGCCAGTTTTAGACAATAAGGCTGAACATGCATCCACTGAACAATCACGAGCATTGTGGACGTTACTAGAACAAGTAGCAGACATGGCAGTTACTAGTTTAGTAAGTCAAGATAAGACAGGTAGAGAAAAGTTTGATGAAGCTAGTATGATTGTAAACGACGTGATGAAAAAGCAAGGCTATAAATTAGACTCTAAGACCATTCACACCGCCGTTCAATCAGCTTATGAAAAGTCAGAATTAACACCAACCGTAAATACTAAGGGGGATACAGGCAATGACAAATAGAGAAGTGGTTATTGATTTAGCAAGTTTTCAAGCAGGTTTAACAGTTCAAGATTATAAGAACATTGGAGCTACAAAAGCTATTGTTAAGATTTCAGAAAACACTAACTATGTAAATCCATATATCAGAAGCTTAATCGACCGTAGCGCTGGTGGTGGAGTAAATGGTTTTGCATTCTATCACTTTGGACGTTTCTATAACGATAGTGTAGCAGTGGCAGAAGCTAACTACTTTATCGCAAATGCTAAACGTTATGCCAATGTTCAACCAGGAACTTTACTCATTTTAGATGCTGAAATTAAAGGTATGCCTTCAAGCTCAGTGATTGCTTTCTTACAAACATTAAGAAACGCTGGATATCATACAGGTTTCTACACATACAAATTTTTACTACCAAAATTTGACCTTGAAGCAATTCACAAGTACGCTGATTTTTTCTGGCTAGCAGCATACCCACTAGGTTCTCAACCAGGTCCAAGAGTTCCAGATTTCAATTATTTCCCTAGTGCTAACTATGTTGATTGCTGGCAACATACAGACAACTTACTAGGATATAAAGTAGACGGCTCTATCACACTAACAGACAATGCGATCAAGTTATTTAATCCTAGCGAAGTAAAAATAGAAGCACCTAAACCAACTCCAGCACCGAGCCAAAATAGTGCTAAGTATGACTCATGGACTGATGATTTAGGGGTTAAATGGTTCAAGGAAAGTGGCAAGTTTACTATCACTGTTGATGAAGGTATCGTTTTACGTTGGGGTGCTACGACTAATTCATCTAAGATTGGAGTTCTGCCTAAAGGCTCAGTTGTTAAATACGATGCTTTTTGTCATTTTGGCGGTTATGTATGGATTAGACAACCTAGAGAAAACGGTCAATATGGTTACTTACCTACAGGCGAAGACAGAAATGGAACACGCTTGAATTACTGGGGTAAGTTTACAGAATAAAATTGAATATAGTATAATAACATTACAGGGGAGTTCCTTTTTAAATTCCTTTGGTTTTTTTATTTGTTTATACTTTACAAGCTCACCTTTATAGGTGGGCTTTTTTTGTCTTATATGGGGTTTAGCATTTTCAAAATACAAAACTCCAAAACGTTCTATTATTAAAAAATAGCCTATTTTTAACGATAGCATAGTTCATAGTGATTGCTATTATTAAAAAATAGGCTTTTTTTGATTTTAGAAATAAAAAAATTTAGGACATGACATTGAAATGACGTTCTCTAAATTTTTTTAAAAAAGCCTAAAAATATTAGGCTTAAATGTTCCAATTTATTTCTACCTTATCGTTAAATACTTTGATACCACTAATCAAGTTTCTAACGATGGCTTTTTGTTTCTCATAATCTAATTTATCAATATCTTTGGCTTCTTTAGCATTTTTGATGAAATCTTCAATCTTTTCTTTCTTTCTGTCGTCAGTTAGGCTATTTAATCTTTTCTGCAAATTTTCTTTTTGCTTGCTCAATTCATCATTCTTTTTGTTGAGTTCATCGACGTTGATGTTATCTAGTAGATACAAATCAACAATTTTGTCTTGTTTCTTTTCAACTTGTTGAAGTTCTAATTTGATAGCTTTGATTTCCTTAGCATTGTCTTTATTTTCTGGATTATTAATAACTTTATCCATGTTTAAAGGCAACTTTTTGATTTCACTTATAACTACACTTTCGACATCATTTTTTCTAACACGAGTAAATCCACAATCAAAATCATGTCGCTTATAGTGAGAGTTTCTTTTAGGGCTAGAACTAGGACACTTGTAATTATGCAATTGGACGCCGCTCTTTAACTGGGTTGTATAAATTTGTAAAACAGAATTACAATAACCACATCTCATTAAACCAGATAGCATATATTTAGCTCTGAATGGACGTGGGTTAGACAACTGAGCTTGTGTAATTCTTCGTCGTTCAAGCTCAACTTGAACCTTTTTATAATCACTCAACGAAACAAGAGGCTTGTGTAGACCTGGGTAAATTTCATTTTTATATTTGATGTATCCAGCGTATACAATGTTTCCTAGAATTTGTCTAACTGTTCGATAAGACCAATTAACATTTTTTCCAATGTGTCCTTCTGCATTTAAATTTTGGGTTATCTTAGTAATGCTGACTCCAGATAGATAGTCTCTATAAATTCGTTTAACAATCTCAGCCCTAAAAGGGTCAATCTCATATATTTCCTTTTGAATAATGTAACCAAATGGGCAATTAGCCCAGCTCATAGCTTTTCCAGCTTTAGCACGTCCAACACGACCCAGTGTCATACGCTCAGTTATTTGTTCACGCTCTAGTTGTGCAAATACAGATAGAATACCTATCATAGCTTTACCAAACGCAGTAGACGTATCAAAGTTTTCTGACAAGCTGATAAAGCCAACACCATTCTTGTTAAATACATCTTCAATTAAATATAGTGTATCCTTTTGAGAACGTGACAAACGGTCAAGCTTGTAGACTAGAACAGCGTCAAACATGTTATTTTTGCAATCTGAGATTAGTTGTTGAAGGCTAGGTCTGTTTGTATTAGATCCAGAAAAACCAGGGTCTGTATACACTCTAGCTACTTTCCAATCTTTAATATCACAATACTTTTTAAGCTTATCTTGTTGCTCAGAAATTGAGTATCCTTCTTCAGCTTGTTCGATAGTAGAAACTCTAGTATAGATTGCTACTTTCATAATTAAACAACTCCTTAAAATTAAAACCCGTCAAAATCGACGGGTTTAGAATATAGGTAATATTTTAAAATTACATATAGGATAGCTAAGCCCTTATGTAGTTATCTCTTGAATTTTTTGCCACAACTCATACATACAAAATCAGTTTTCCTTGATTGTTTGCCAGCAAACCCTGCAAGTGTTCCAATTCCACCAGTTAGAATAGCACCACCGACGGCTTTACCAACTGAGAAACCTTTTCTGTGAACACCAAGAGCTTGTATATCTTTGCTATGACATCTAGGACAAGTCATATGGTTTTTGAGCTTTTTAAGTTCTGCTTTTTGAAGCTTGTATTCATTTCTTTTCATTTTTTCATCAAGCTTTTGTTCTTTATCAATAGCTTTAGCTTGTACTGCTTGTTGTTTTACTACTCTTTGAGCTTCTTTTTGACGCTCTCTTTTTTCTTTATATTCTTTAAGCTCTTTTCTAGCACGTTCAACATCTTCTGGACCTTTATAAAATTTAGGGTTCATACCTACATAAAGCCAAATGATAATACCAATAATCAATCCTAAGTGTGGAACGTTGATTGACATCATGTTTATAAGACCAATAACAAACGCAGCAATCACACCGTATAAAAAGCCGTTTACACCATCACCTTTCCAGTATTTAGGCTCTTTTTGCTTGTTACTAGGTTGATTGTTATTTTGGTTATCCATACAAACATCTTCTTTCTAAATATATTCAATTTTTATATGCTCACAAATCTAGCTAGTTCTTCTGGTAAACCGTAAGATCTAACAAAATCATACTTATTGAATGACTCATTTAATTCTAAGCCACTCAATAGCAGATAGAAAGCAAATCTATTAGCTTCTGCTTCAATCTTAGGTATATCATAACCAGACATAAACGCTCTATAAAATGTAGTAGAGTTGTTAGCATGTTTTACAACGTGTCCTAGTTCGTGAGCTAAAACAAATTTTCTTGTATACTCAGATAGGTTATCTAAGATACCTATTGTTGTTTCTTCATCGCTTGTAACTTTCATCGCTAAAGTGCCAGGCGGTAGTAAGTCTGTATTACAGATAGCTACACCCAGGTTTTTCAAAATTTGTTCTGGGTCACAAGTTCCATAAAGTTCAACTAATGAATTGACGTCATCTTTTAAAGTCACACAATCACCGCCTAATTCATATCTTTCTTTTTCTTAGCTTTCTTTCTATTAATAGTCATTAATAAATTCAGAGCTGCTAAAGTAGCTTCTTTATCTTCTTCGCTCATAGGCTCACCATAAAAGTTTATAGAGCCTTCGTCATTCAGTCCTTTCATCATTTTTTCAGCTTCAATACCTATATCTATCTTTTCTTGTGGCGACAAGTCGTATTTATCGTCAGAACGACCTAATAGGTAGTCAGTGGATACTCCAAAATAATCAGCTACTTTAATAAGAATATCAGATTTAGGAGTCTGCTTTTTCCACTTATATAATGTTGTAGGGCCAATGTTTAACTTATTACCAAGTTCTCTAACAGAAAGACCTTGATTTTTTGCTAAATATTGGACTCTCTCATAGATGTCCATAAAGTTACACCTTCTTTTTTATCTTTTAGGGTAATTTATGTTGACATTCAACCTTTTAGGGTTTAATATATAAATGTGCTAAGGAATTAGCGAATAAAATAGCACAACAACATAAATATAAACGTTTCTATTGCCGTAGTAACGTTTATTTCCTACGGTTTTATTGTATCTTTTAGGGTAAATAAAGTCAATATAAAAAGCGAAAAAATTCGCATTTTTAAGAAAAAGGAGGTCAAAAAATGAGTAGATCAGCGTTTGAAATAGAAGTAATGATTGCGTTGAAAAAAATAGGCAAAACTAACAAGTGGTTAGCTGAACAACTTGGAATATCGCCTTCATACTTGTCAGATATATTACATGGCAACAGAAAAGCGACTGAAAAAGTTGAACTAATTAGCCAAATTTTAAAAATCGGAAAGGCGGATTAATAAATGGACGAATTAGTAATTATGCACGACAAGCAAGTCGTTACAACAAGCTTAAAGGTAGCAGAAATTTTTGAAAAAGAACATAGAGATGTGATGAAGTCAATCAGAAATCTCACTGCGCAAAATTTCGCAGTGAAAAAAATGTTTGTTGAAGATAGCTATTTGAATAGTAGAAATCAACAACAACCAATGTACTACATGAATAGAGATGGGTTCACTCTATTAGCGATGGGTTTTACAGGTTCTAAGGCTATGGAGTTCAAACTTAAATATATTGATGCTTTTAACAAAATGGAAAAGCAAATTAAAGAAGAAACAAAATTCAGACTACCAACAAATTTAAATGAAATGTCAACAATGTTCTACAGTGTCATGAAAGACCAAGATAAGAAGATTGAAGAACAAGGCGAAAAAGTTAATTTCTTGATGAATTTATCTGGTTTAACCAGTCCTAGAAATAAGGAATTAACAAAAACCAGAAATAAGAAAATTATCCAAGTTTGTGGCGGTAGCGAAAGTAACTCATATCAAGACAAGAGTTTACGCTCAAAACTCTACAACGAATTGTTTAAATCTTATCGACATCGTTTTGATGTAAATCAATATGTTGATACTCCAATGAAGAAATTTGATGAAGCTAAAGACTACATCAACAACTGGTATCCACCTTTTGAATTAAAAGATGAAATCGAAAAGGCAAACGCTCAAGGGAATCTATTTTAAGGAGGAATAAAAAAGAATTTTGAAAGTGCAAGAGAAGCTTTAAATTTTATGCTACTTCTTAGCGATGAAAGAACAAAGATAAAGAACAGTAACGGAGAATACGCAACACTCAATGAGTATAAAGAGTTGTATAGAGAAGCTTTATATTCTGCTTGTGACTATCTAGGAATGGAAGATTTATATCTAGATTAAGGAGAGTGATTAGATGCAACCTATCTTAGCAGTTTTGGTTGCTTGCTTGGTTTACATCGTTGTATTTGTTGGTGTGAGTTGGGCTAAAGATAAATTCAACGATTGGAGTGATGACAATGACAAAGATGAATGATGTTAGAGAGTTCAAGGTTATCAACTATGACAAGAACGGCAACATTATTGAAGATTTGTCCAAAGTCAAAATTGATAAAGATATTGAATTAGCTATAAGGAGGGCTATTTGGAATGATGAGCAATAACTTGTGGTGTGTGTATGGAATTTTAGCACTTATAGCCTATGCAGGTTGTGTAGACCTGTACAGGCTATGGAAACGAAGAAAGGATAGATAGTAATGGACGTCGGAAAAGGTTTTGTAAATTTAAGTGTAATGGTTGGAATATTTTTTAGTGGCTTAAGTTTCGGACTAGGTCACTTGTACATCGGTTTTGGTTTTGCGGTTTGGGTTGCTTTAGCAATAGCAGTTTTATTCTCAATTAAGGGGGACGAAGAAAAATGATTGGATTATCAATGTTAGGTGTAGGAATTTTAATAGGTTTAATGATTGCTCCAATGGTTGAAGCCTTCGAGAATGGAACGTTTTTCGATTGGGGAGACGAAAATGAACATGAAAGGAAGTGATTAAATTGGTGGAAATAAAAAAGTCAGTGATTGCAGTCACTGACTCAAACAAACATCGAAATGTTCTACCCAACTTTCATTATATCTTAAAAACGATGAAAGCGATAGATGATTTTGAAGATAAATACAAGTTCATCAAAGGCTTTTACTTTGCTAATAAAGACGATTTACCAGAGTCTGACAGAACGAAAGTAAAAGTAATGATGGATTTAGCAAAAATGCAACTAGACCAACACAAAGGAGTTAAAAGCGATGAACGAACTAACTAACGTTACTGACAAGCTTGTTTTCAAGCCTGCTGAGATAACTTTTGATGACTCAGATATAAAGAGAAATCTTGTTGAATTAAAAAGCAAATACGGCGATTTAGTAGTGTCTGAGAGCAATCTAAAAGACAGTAAACGTACTGCCACAATGCTCAATGGTATTGCTAATGAACTAGACAATGCTAGAAAGTCGGTTAAAAAAGAATATAACAAGCCTTTAAAAGAATTTGAAGGCAAGGTAAACGATGTAAGAGATGAAGTTAAAGAGCTTCGCCGAAACATTGTAGACCAAGTTGGTGTATTCGAGGAAAAAGAAAAGATGAAACGTAAAGACGCTATTTTGACTGAAATTAGAGAAGAAATAGCACCTAACTACAACATTTCTGATGACGAATTAGAAAAAATCAGCAGTGAATTCAAGTCTGATTGGTGGGAAAAGAAAACTTACCCTAAGAAGCAAAGACTTGAAGAGATTGCTACTCTATTTACTCAATTCAACAAGGAAAAGGAACAGAGAAAGAACAATCTTCAGCTAATCAAATTAAAGCTAGATAGCTATGATATGGCAGACCACTATCAATCAATCAAGTACGATTACATCGATAACGAGATGAGTATTGATGATGTACTAGAAAAGATTGATAGACTGCACGAAGACATTGAAACTAAAAAAGCTATTGAGCAAGCTAAAGTTGAAGAAGTAAAGGAAAACTTGGTTGAGCATAACGGACAAAGTTACAACCAAGAAACAGGAGAAAAAGTCCAAATTTTGCAAGAAATCACATTTACGCTACAAGGATCTAAAGAAGATATAGACCAAGTAGCGATGCTGATTAGCAAATTAGGGCTAAAAGTCTTAGGCAAACCAGAAAGAAAGGAGATTGTCGTCAATGACTAAAAAAGACTATGAATTGATGAAATTGGCTGAAAAAGTCAGCAAAGACAGTGTTTATATGTGGAGTAAAAGCAAACAAAAGGAGTGATAGACTTGAAATTTTACCCAGACGGTAAAGTACCAGAACAGCCACACTTGTACTTCATTTACGGTGCTGGTGGAACTGGAAAGACTAGCCTTTTGAATATCTTTTGACTTATCAACTAATGTTGTTCTTGGTCGTAAAGATACTGATGTAGGAATGCTTGAAGAATCGGACAAAGAAGTAATTCAAGAGAAAGTAGACGAAATACTTGAATATGCCGTTGCTAACAAAGATAAATATAAAATTCTTTGCTTAGATAACATGTCAGCACTTCAAAATTTAGTGCTAGAAAATATTGATGGAAAATCAAGAGATGGACGTCAAAATTATCAAAAACTGCAGTTGTGGTTTAGAGAAAAAGGAATGTATCTAAGAAACAGTGGTTTAACAGTATTGGCTACTGCTCATGAGATAGATAACAAAGGAAACTTGGATAAGGGTAGATATAGCCCAGATATGAATGACAAAACATTTAACGCTTTTACATCAACGTTCGATTTTGTAGGTAGACTCTACAAGAATGGAAAAGAACGCTTGATAGATTGTGATCCTGCAACAGGTAATCAAGGCAAAAATAGAATCGATGATAGAACCTTGATACATGCAGAAGACTTATTGAAAAAAGAAACAAAAACAGAAAAGAAAGAAAACGAGGTAGAAAAACATGAACACAATTAATTTTACAGTAGATTATAACGATGTATTTGGTAAGGCAGTTGAAGAAGCAGGCAGTTACAATGTAAAGATTGCTGATAGCTCAACTGCAAAAACAACTAAAAAGGGTCAAGAAATGGCAGTACTTGATTATGAAGTTTTAGACGGTAAGTATGCTGGAGCAGTTATTCGTTATGACAACATTCTATGGAATGACAATACAGAAGAAACATTAAAACTATCTGCCAAGCGTTTTAACACTCTAATGAAAGCTGCTGGGATTGAAGACGGTACTCAAATTAACTCAACTATGAGCGCTATTGTTAAAGGCTTAGTTGGAAAGGAACTTAATATTACAGTTGATTGGGAACAAAGTGACTACAACGGCAAGTGGAACTTGAGTGTTAAAACTCAACAACCACTTAAAGAACAAAGCGAACCTAATGGCAAGTTCAGACCCACAAACAACAGTGGAGCTTCAGCAACTAAGGAAAGCTCAAATCCATTTGCAAGTTCTGCAAGCAAAGCAGAAAGTGATCCATTCTCAAATTCAAAAGATATTAACATTCCAGACGAAGACTTACCATTCTAGGAGCTAGAACATGGAGAGAGCTAGAGCATACAGGTTCTTTCATGACAACGAAGAATGGATAGCAATCAAGCCAGTTGAATCACTCAATTTAGACCATATTGAAACGGTTAGTGGTTCTAAAGACGAGTTCTATATTGACTGGGAACTTGCTGATAGGCGAAAGATGAGAACAAGGCAACGCAGACTATTTTTTGCACTGATTAATGACATTGTTCAATGGTCTGTTATGCCACAAGAATACGTTAAGGATATGTTCTATCTGCAGTACTCAGCGTATACAGGCAAAGAAATCAGTTTGGCAGATAGTTCTAAAACAAGTGTAAGTGATGTGAATGTACTGATAGATTTAGTTATTGATTTTATGTTTGAGTGGAACGTGCCTTTTAAAGAAGGATACAAACAACTACCACGAGAAGAACAGTATTTCATCTATCAATGTTGTAGGCACAGAAGATGTTTAGTGTGTGGAGATTATGCTGATATTCATCACTTGGATACGGTAGGAATGGGAATGAATCGAGATCATGTAGACCATACACAAAAGTATGTAATGCCACTATGTAGAACACATCACGAAAACTATCATCAATTAGGTGCTGAGAAGTTTGCAGAACTCTATCATGTTCCAGTTGACGGAATAAAACTTGATGCTGAAACACTGAAAAAGCTAGGTATTAAAGGAAATTATGAGAGCCAGTAAGCTTACAAACTGCCGAAAGGGTGAGAAGCCCTTTAGAAAGGAGTAACAAGCAGTGAGAATTAAGAAACAATATCAAAAGGGCTTTACAACAGTTGATAATGTAGTGCTTAACGACACAAGTTTATCATGGAAAGCCAAAGGACTGTTTGTTTATCTTTGGTCTCAATCTGATGAATGGGACTTTTACGAAACAGAAGTAGTTAAGCATTCAACAGACAAATTAGGAAGTTTGAAAAGTGGATTAAAAGAATTAGAACATCAAGGATACCTAAAACGACAAATATTAAGAGATGACAAAGGAAAATTCAAAGGAAACGAATGGGTTTTATCTGATAACCCGATGTTTAAAAATCCGATATCGGATAATCCAATGTCGGAAAAATCAATGTCGGAAAATCACACACTAACAAATACTAATAATAACAATATAAATAATAACAAAGATGAATCAAATTCCACTAAAGAAAATAAAGATAAAAAGAGTAGTAATAAAAAGGATAAATACAATCTTAATTATACAGAATTTATTGAATGGTTTAACGAAGAAACAGATAGACAATTTAAATCTGGTAATAAAAATACTATAGAAATATTTAGAAAGAATATTGAAGGAAGATTTAAAGAAGGATATACAAAACAAGATCTTTATTTAGTAACTAAAGATAAAGCTGAAGAATGGAAAAACGATAAAAAACAAAAGCAATACTTAAGACCTTCAACATTATTTGGAAGTGAACACTTTGATGAATATTTAACTTTAGCAAAGGAAAGATATTCCCCTGAACCACAAAAGAAAAAAGAGAAAAGTTCCGCTAAAAGAGAAAAAAGAAAAGATCCTATCGAAGAAAAGATATATCAATACAAATTATTCTTACAGGAACACCCAGAAAATGAAGATGTGAGAAAGGAGCTAGAACAACTTGAACGGAATAGAACTGAGAATAGTGGAGACGTTGCTTAATAAGCCAGAATTGATTGATAGTACATACATCAATACAGAATGGTTTACTGAAATCAAGTTAAGAAACATCGTTGAAGCGATGCAAGGACTAGATTTACAGGAGAGAACATTACTCAACATTTTTACAGAAATGAACAACGATGGCAGTGTTGAGTATAAGCACCTTGTAGATATCCAAAGTGGATTTGTTACAAGTGCTAGTTTTGAGAATGATGTTAAGTCTCTACATAAGCTATATGCACAACGTGTACTAGAGACAAGCATGGAGATTTACAAACAATATCCTAAAAAGCAAGAACTTGCTAACTTGTCAGAAGCTATTGCTGAGTTGTCTAAGATTGACGAAGCAGAAGACGATGGAAAACTTGAAGAAGCTATTGAAGAATTACAAGACAGGATAGCTTCTGGAAACCCAGTAGGAATTAAAAGCTTTGAAAAATTAGATAATCTGCTTGCTGGTGGCTTATATGGTTCTATGTTGTTCACGATTGGTGCTAGACCCAGTGTTGGTAAAACGGCTTACGCAGTCAATCTAGCTTATCAGATTATGAACAAAGATCCAGAAGTGCAAGTTGATTTTTTCACGTTAGAAATGAACAAAAGAGAAATGCTAAGTCGTTTCATTTCAAGAAGTGCTAACGTAGACAGTCAAAAATTAAAGAACCCTGCTAACGACCTAGATTTGATATTTAGCAAAATGGTAACGGCAGGTATTGACTGGGTCAGAACTCACAAGATAAGAATCTATGACAGAGTATTAACTCTAGGCGGTATCTTGAGTGTTATCAAGAAGAATGCTGCTAAAGCTAAACCAGATAAGTATGTAGCAATCATTGACTATATCGGTTTGGTTAAGGTTAATGGTCGTCAAGATAGATGGTTACAGGTAGGTAAAATCACACGAGAACTCAAGATAATAGCTAATGAGTACAACATTCCAGTAATAGCACTGGCTCAATTGAATCGTGGAGTTGAAAGCAGAAAAAATAAAGAGCCTTTGCTTTCAGATTTGCGAGAATCTGGTTCTATTGAGCAAGATAGCAACGTTGTAGCGTTCTTGTATCGTCCAGATGATGACAACAGAGAACTAGTCAAGTTATCTATCAGAAAAAATCGTGAAGGCTCACTAGGCGACATCAGTTACTACTTTGACG
>ERZ1643247.661-NODE-661-length-39531-cov-11.999772_pt1 | contig 39531 bp, 33 predicted proteins | sample MGYA00579264_ERZ1643247 | MGnify/ENA primary metagenome ERZ1643247 (study PRJEB29033, sample SAMEA4952262) | chicken gut metagenome | biome: Broiler Chicken; feature: Gastrointestinal Tract; material: Caecum | place: Ireland | collected 2018 | study: Broiler... | reverse complement strand
GTGCTGATAAGTACAGTGTTTTAGCGGACAATCAGATTTTTAGTTGTTTTTTATTTATAAACAGAACAGCTGCCGGGAACAGATTTTATATTGACAGTGAATCGGTTTTGTGGGGATATGGAGGTAATGATTACGGTCAGCTCGGGAACGGGCAGGTTGATGAATTGGGGGTCGTGTATTCTGATCCGATCCGCATCGCATCAGATGTTGTTTCGGTCGATATGTCCTTAAACGGTTATTTTTGTATCTACCTTACGGCAGATGGAAGGCTGTACGGGATGGGGGCGAATACGGATCATATTTTGGGAGAAGATGCTGCGCCCGTGGACGCGCCAGCAGTAATGATCGGATCAGAGACGTTTCCGGCAGTTACAGAACCGGTCCTGATCGAAGAAGATGTGGTGTATGCGAGGGCAGGAATGCAGTGCATTGTATATCTGAAAAATGACGGGAGCGTCTGGTGGCAGGGCAGATACGAAGGGACGTTTCATTCAGGGATTGTAGAGCAACCCTCCTGGGCGAGAGGCTGGGATGCTGAAGATCCTTTCAGGATGCGTGCTGAAAGTCCGCAGAAGCTGCTGGACGACTGCATTTATGTGACTACCGGCAATAACACGGGAGCTGCGATCACCGGGGAAGGTGAGCTTTACACCTGGGGCAGGAATCTTATGGGAGAGTGCGGCACTCCGGTGTCAGGAGAAGATTTTGTAAGAGAACCGGTGAAAGTATTGGAAAATGTACAGATGGTATGGGTTGACAGGATGTGTTTCAACAGTCCGGAACAGGAAATCCCGGAAATATGGCATTATAATACGACGTATGATTTTAATATGTTTGTGCGGATGAAGGATGGCACATTTATGGCAGCCGGAAAAGGGCTTGGGGACAAGGAAACAAAGACTGTCATTACAGGTAATCTGTCTCAGGATCAGACCCATCGGTATTCGGACACTTTTGTCCCTGTCAGGATAAAGAAATATTCGGAGGCTGATGACCGGACCTCGCTGTGCAGGCTTGAATGGGGAATGCGGGGGGAAGAAGCGTGCAGGATATTGGACGAAGCATGGCTGGAATATAGTGTGGAGTATGCCGAATATCCCAATCCTTTAGTGACAGAGGGGGAACAGGTGAGATCGATCATGGTAGAAGGAAAATATTTTCTTGATTTTGACGGAAACGAGCGGCTGTATCAGATCCTTCTGCAGGAAGGCGGAAGCAGGGATCAGCGTTTTTCTGTCGGAATGACAAGGGAAGAGGTTGAAGAAATGACAGGACCCCTGGAGTACACACAGGAGGAAGGAAGGGTCTCCTGGGCAGCAGAACCGGAAAATGGGAATTATTACGGATTTTTTTTCTACGACGGCAAAGTAACCAGTATACTCGAATGTGAGGAAAAAACTGGATTTTTACGGATGTTGTGGTGGGATGAAGGATCTGTTTTGTCGATGAAGCGCCCCTTTCATCCCTCTTTGAAATCCTGCATTTGGCTGTGGTGACTACCGATCGGATGTGCCTGGAAAACCGCCCTATTTCAAGCACCTTTCGTGGCGGGCGGTGATGTGGCGGCGGTGACTTGGAGCGATTTGCTGGAAAGACTTAAAGGAAGGAAGCGCGGCGATAATTGACTGGCGGATGTCTGAGGCGGAGCCGAATCGTCCGCCGGTCAATTGCTTTTAGCCGCGCTTCCTTCCTTTTTAGTTTTTCCCAAATCGTGGAACCGGAACCAGAGCCACATCCCCGCCCGCCACGAATACGTCTTAAAATAAATCACGGTTTTCGGATGTTCTATCGGTCGTCCGTCCCACACACAAATCCAGATTTACAGCACCTGTATAAACCTCCGGAATTTTTCCATTCCGTCTTCTGTACATTTGTACACGCCTGCATCTTCAAGTACCTGGCAGAAGACTTTCCCGACTTCCTGCTCCAGAATATGTTCGATATTGTCTGTATTGACATCCGTATATGCTGGAAGGAATTCATCAACCCAGTCTGCATGCTTTGCGATCTGGTCATTGCTGCGGATATCTTTACCCTCCAGAATGTACTCCTTTAAGAGCTCCATCTCACCTTTCAGACGGGCGGGAAGGACGGCAAGCCCCATGACCTCGATCAGCCCGATGTTCTCCTTTTTGATGTGGTGGAGTTTTGCATGGGGATGATACACGCCGAGAGGATGTTCCTCTGTAGTAATGTTGTTCCGCAGAGTCAGGTCAAGCTCATACATATTGTCATTTTTGCGCGCGATCGGTGTGATCGTGTTGTGCGGTACTCCGTCGGTCTCAGCGAAGATAAATGCATCTTCGTCCGTGTAGGAGCGCCATGTCTTCAGGATGTGGTCAGCAAGATCAATGATGCGCTCCGTGTTTTCGCCGCGGAGACGGATGACGGAGAGCGGCCATTTTACAATGCCTGCGGACACGTCCTCATAACCCTTTACAGTAAACTCCTCGATGACCGGAGCTTTTGCCATGGCAAAAGTATAATTTCCACCCTGGAAATGGTCATGGCTGAGGATCGATCCCCCTACGATCGGAAGGTCCGCGTTAGAGCCGAGGAAATAATGGGGGAACAGTTTGATAAAGTCAAAAAGCTTTGCAAACGCGTTCCGGTCGATCTTCATAGGAATATGTTCCCCGTTAAATACGATACAATGCTCGTTATAGTAAACATACGGCGAATACTGGAAGCCCCATTTCTTCCCCTGGATGGTGATGGGGATGATGCGGTGGTTCTCCCTCGCCGGGTGGTCCGGACGTCCGGCATATCCTTCGTTTTCCATACAGAGCTGGCATTTCGGGTACGAGGAGGATTTTGTCTTCCCTGCCGCGGCGATTGCTTTTGGATCTTTCTCAGGTTTGGAAAGATTGATCGTGATATCCAGAGTTCCGTACTTTGTATCCACTGTCCACTTACGGTCTCTTTTAATTCGGTAGCGGCGGATATAGTCGCTGTCCTGGCTTAATTTATAATAATAATCTGTTGCGGCCTCAGGAGACTCTTCGTATTTCCTCCAGAACTGATCCTGTATCTGCGCCGGTCTGGGCACGAGACAGTTCATAAGTTTCGTGTCAAAGAGATCCCTGTATGCGATACTGTCTTCGATGATCCCGCGTCTGACGGCTTCGTCGAGCAGGTCTCTTAACACATCTTCCAGCACGATATCACCGGAGTCTGCATCAGCGTCCTCATAATTGTCTTCTCTGAATAGATCCAGGAGGAGGTTCGTTGTATATATCCTCTCTGTTTCGGGGGTCAGTCCGGTATTGATGCCGTACTGTACCAATTTTTTGATCGATTCATAAAGCATGATGGTTCCCCTCCTCTGATTCAGTCAAGACGGGAAGCGCCGGCGCCGATATCTACGGTATAAAATTCAGCCTCATGTCCTACTTTTTCCTTGTATGTCTTTCCGATGCTGTCGATAAATGTGTCAACAGCGTCATTTTTTACGATGCTGACTGTGCATCCTCCGAATCCGCCGCCGGTGATGCGGGAACCGATCACGCCGGGGAGTTTCCAGGCCAGGTCCACAAGGATGTCGATCTCCTCACAGGATACTTCATAGTCATCGCGCAGGGAAGTGTGCGACTGGTTCATAAGCTGCCCGAATTTTGTGATGTCTCCTGCCTTCAGAGCTGCTACGGCGTCGATCGTGCGCTGGTTTTCATAAACAGCGTGTTTTGCCCTCTTCAACTGGATGGGATCTGTGATGAGGTCTTTGTTCGCCTCGAATTCTTCCGGAGTCAGATCGCCCAGGGAGTTAATATCCAGCTTGGTCTTCAGGGCTGCGAGAGAATCCGTGCACTCCTGACGCCTGTCATTATAAGCGGAGTCTACAAGACTGTGCTTTACCTTGCTGTTTGTAATAATGATCTTCGCATCGTCAAGCTTGATGGGTGCATACTCGAATTTGAGCGTGTTTGTGTCAAGGAAGATCGCATTGTCCTTTTTCCCGTTTGCGCTGGCGAACTGATCCATGATACCGCAGTTGCAGCCGTTGAAATTATTTTCGGAATACTGACCTATCAGGGCAAGATCTGTCATTGTCAGATCCGTGATGCCGAACAGGTCTGTGAGGACAACCCCTGTGAGCACCTCAAGAGATGCGGAAGAGGAGAGTCCGGCTCCGTTCGGGATGTTTCCCCAGATGACCATATCAAAGCCGCTGTCAATCGGATGTCCTTTTTCTGCGAAAGCCCATACAACTCCGAACGGGTAGTTCGCCCAGTTATATTCCGGTTTGTTGGTAAGATCATCGAGAGAAGTCTCGACTACTCCGAATGTATCCAGATTCATGGAATAAAAATGCATTTTGCGGTCCTCTCTTTTTCTTGCCGCCGCATATGTACCCATAGTAAGTGCGCAGGGAAATACATGCCCCCCGTTATAGTCCGTGTGTTCTCCGATCAGGTTCACGCGTCCCGGTGCAAAATAGAAGCGGGCGCCCTCTGAACTGCCGAAAAGTTCTGCAAATTTGTCAAAAAGCTTTTGTTTCATCTGATGATCCTCCTCAGTTTGAAAATGATATTTTTTGATTCGCGATGTAATCTGTCTTCAGTATAGCCCAGAAAGGGGTTCCCGTCTATAAAAAATGTGTGCAAATTTATGTAAAAATGTTGCGCGGGGTAAAGTTGTGAGACTATAATATGTGTGATATGCCTCAATGAAAAGACCGAAAGGAGGACAGATATGCAGGATACATACAAGCATTCATACAAAATGGGTGAAAATCTGCTGAATTCGCTTTCTGTATATAATGTGGGATACCAGAAATGCGAGCCGGAATACCAGTGGGGACCGGGCGTCAGAGATCATTACTGTATCCACCATATCCTGTCCGGCAGCGGGTATTATTCTACCGGAAAGGTATCCTGCAGGCTCAGCGCCGGAGATACATTTATACTGTATCCGGGAGAAGAGCTTGAATACCGGGCGGACAGAGACGAGCCGTGGGAGTATGCCTGGGCCGGATTTATGGGGGCGGACGCGGCATCAATTATCCGTAATACAGGTTTCAGCCGTGAAACACCGTATATACTGAAAGGCAAGGTCCCGGTCGAAGAGATCCGGGACGGACTGGCGCGTATATACAGCATGAAGGGGAACACCTACGAGGCTTCTGTGGCGATGACCGGGCAGCTTTACAGTCTGCTTGCCGTGTTCATGCACTATTCAGACAGGGAGGATCAGGAGAAAGACATACAGCTTACCTATGTGGAAAAGGCGGAGAGCTATATCGGGACAAACTATTCCTATCCCATTACGGTTGAGGATATCGCAGACTATGTGGGAATCAGCCGGAGCCATCTTTTTCGGTCCTTCCAGAACTATGTGAGGAAATCGCCCAAAGAATATCTGTCTGAATACAGGATCAAGCAGGCGTGCCACTTGCTGAAGGAGACCACACTGTCTGTGTCTGCCATAGCTTATTCCGTTGGATTTGCGAACAATCTGTACTTTTCAAAAGCATTTAAGAAGCAGAAAGGGATCGGACCGTCGGAATATAGGAAACAGCATGTGCCCGGAGACGGCTGAGTATTGGGAGTAATGCGTTTTTTGCAGTGAAGCGCCGGAGTTTAGCTGTGGAATGTGGACGGGATGTCTTTCATAATCTGTATCAGAACGGGTCAATGGACCGGGGAGGCGGAGAAGATGGAGGACAGACATGGCGAAAAATGAGATCAGGAGATGGATGCAGGCACTGGCGCTGACAGCGGTGCTCATGGCGTATCCCGTATCAGCTCTCTGGGAGAGTGAGGAAGCAGGAGCAGAGGTGAAGAGCGAGGCATCCTCTGAAATTCCTCCAAAAGTAGCTTTGACCTTTGATGACGGCCCAAGTTCGGAGTATACGCCCCTCCTCCTGGATGGGCTCAGAGAGAGAAATGTCAAGGCCTCTTTTTTCGTTATCGGCTCTAACATTGAGAAAGAGGGCGGGGAGGAGATTATCCGGCGTATATATGAGGAAGGGCATCTGATCGGGAACCATACCTGGCATCATGTGGATCTCTCAGATCTGAGCACAGAAGATGCATGGAAAGAGCTGGAGATGACGGACAGTCTGATCAAAGCGGTCACTGGAGAGGAGACTGCTCTGGTGCGTCCGCCCTTCGGCGAATTTCCCCGGAGTATGGAGGAGCCGGATAAGCTGTACGTAAAATGGACAGTGGATTCCAGAGACTGGGTGACAAAGGATACGCAGGAGATCGTGAGAAAGGTAGTGACGGATACAGAAGAAAATGATATCATTCTCATGCACGACTGTTATGAAACATCCGTGGAGGCGGCGCTTCAGATCATTGATATTCTCAGTGAGAGAGGATATGAGTTTGTTACAGTTGACCGGCTCCTTTTAGAATAAAGCATGTGCGGCTTGGAAACAAAGATAAGGAGAAAGAGATGATAAATGAATTTTCCAGGACAGAACTTCTGATCGGGACAGAGGCAGAAGCGAGGGTCCGGGACGCCTCGGTGATGGTGTTTGGCGTGGGCGGCGTGGGTTCCCACTGTATTGAGGCGCTGGCACGGTGCGGCGTGGGTAAGCTGACCCTGATTGACAATGACCGGGTGTCGCTTACAAACATTAACCGGCAGTCCATTGCGTATCACAGTACTGTGGGAAGGTATAAGACAGAGGTCATGCGGGAACGGATACGGGATATCTGCCCGGACATCTGCGTAGATACTTATGAAATGTTTGTCCTTCCGGATAATATTGACGCCCTGTTCGGACAGACAGGGAAGCCGGATTACATTATTGATGCCATAGACACAGTGAGCGCAAAGATCGCCCTTGTGGAGCTGGCACAGAGAGAGCATATCCCGATCATAAGCAGCATGGGTACCGGGAATAAGCTTCACCCGGAACTGTTCCGCATCGCGGACCTTGCAGAGACGAGAGTCTGTCCGCTGTGCCGGGTGATGAGAAAAGAATTGAAAAATCGGGGGATTATTCATCTGAAGGTATTATATTCGGAAGAAAAGCCTGTTGACACAGGCGGACGAACCACCGGCGAGGACACGGGCGCGAGGAGGTCCTTGCCCGGAAGCATCTCGTTCGTCCCCCCGGCGGCAGGGCTGATCATTGCGGGCGAAGTGATCCGCACTCTGGCAGGAGTGTAAAACCGGCATAAATACAGGGAGGAAGCTATGGATTTATTTGACTATATGAGAGAAAAAGAGCAGGAGAAAGAATCACCCCTTGCCTCCAGGATGCGCCCTTCAACGCTTGAGGAAGTAGTGGGGCAGCAGCACATTATCGGCAGGGACAAGCTGCTTTACCGCGCGATCAAGGCGGACAAGCTGAGTTCGGTTATTTTTTACGGACCGCCGGGGACGGGGAAAACGACCCTTGCCAAAGTGATCGCAAATACTACGAGCGCGGAATTTAAACAGATCAATGCCACGGTGGCGGGAAAGAAAGATATGGAGGAGGTCGTGCGGCAGGCGAAGGATCTTCAGGGGATGTATGGGAAAAAGACGATCCTGTTTATTGACGAGATCCATCGATTTAACAAGGGGCAGCAGGACTACCTTCTGCCTTTTGTGGAAGACGGGACAGTGATCCTGATCGGCGCCACTACGGAGAACCCATATTTTGAAGTCAACGGGGCGCTCCTTTCCAGGTCCAGTATCTTTGAATTGAAGCCTTTGGAAAAGGAGGATATCAAGACTCTGCTCAGACGTGCCGTAAATGACACAGACAAAGGGCTGGGAAGTTTCCACGCAGTGATTGATGAAGACGCGCTGGAGTTCCTGGCAGATATGTCAGGCGGTGATGCAAGAAATGCGCTGAACGCCGTTGAGCTGGGAGTGCTCACAACAGAACGCAGTGAAGACGGGATCATCCACATCACAATGGATGTGGCGTCTGAGTGTATCCAGAAGCGCGCGGTGAATTATGATAAGAGGGGAGACAACCATTATGACATTATCTCGGCGTTTATCAAGAGCATGAGGGGGTCAGACCCGGACGCAGCGGTTTATTATCTTGCAAAAATGCTCTATGCAGGGGAGGATGTGAAGTTCATTGCCCGGCGCATCATGATCTGCGCGTCCGAGGATGTCGGAAACGCAGATCCCATGGCGCTCACAGTGGCAGTGTCCGCTGCGCAGGCAGTAGAGCGGATCGGCATGCCGGAGTCCCAGATCATCCTCTCGCAGGCTGTGACATATGTCGCCTGCGCGCCCAAGAGCAATTCCGCGGTAAATGCCATCTCAGCGGCAAACAATGCAGTCCGGACATATCAGACTTCTGTGCCGTCTCATTTAAGGGATGCGCATTACAAGGGAGCACAGAAGCTGGGGCATGGCATAGGGTATAAGTATGCCCACGACTATCCCGGACACTATGTGGACCAGCAATATCTGCCGGATGAAATAAAAGACGCCAGGTTCTATGAACCCGGCGATCTCGGCTATGAAAAAAACATCAAAGAATATCTGCAGAAGATCCGCGGCGCAGCAGATGAATAACGCTGCCTGCCAGCCGCGTCACAGCAGGTTGGCGAGCAGCATGGCATAAATCTGCTGACTGTTCAGATCCCAGCGGTTTGCTATGGCTTCTGCCTCAGTTTCGGTCGGAACCGTAAGTTTCAGATCAATGAGGCTGGAGCCGTTTTCTACGATCTGGCACCGCACTTCGTATTCTTTGTTTGTGTTGAGGTAATAGTCTGATTTAACCGATACCTCTTCTTTTAAATCATACTGCTTTTCCTTAAGAAAATCGTCGATATCTTCCCGGATGGCAGAAGAAATCTTGTTGCTGAAATAGTGGATCGTCTCTGCTCCGTTCTCAGTCAGATGGTACAGTGTACGGTTGTGGGTCGTCTCCGTACGGATCAACTCAGATGAAGCCAGCTCAGAGAGCGCCTCCTGGAGTTTAAAATATGAAGTATAGCCTCTGTCGAGCACAAACTCCGAAATCTGGGAGGTGGTGAGAGGGAAGTCTACCTTGTTCAGCATATATAATATGATCAGTTTATACAGTGTAAATGTCTCAGCCATAGTACTCCTTTCCCTGCCATAAATCCTTTTCTTTCAGATATTGATTCAGCCGGTTCAGCACAGTGCGTTTGGCTCCTGTCCAGAGCGGCGCGATAAGGAGATCTTTTGGTCCGTCGCCGGTCAGCCGGTGTATGGCGATATCCGGTCTCAGGCGGGCTATGCATCTGCCAAGGGCGCGGATGTACTCTTCCATATCCGGCGTGTGGAACGGATGATCGCGGTACAGTTCAGCGAGATCCGTTCCTTCCAGTATGTGCAGAAGCTGGAGTTTGATCCCCTGGATATCCCGGCTGTTCAGATAGTCAAGCGTCTCAAGCATCATTTCCTCTGTCTCTCCGGGGAGAAATAAGATCACATGTACGATCACCGTGATGCCCAGTCTTCGAAGATCAGTCACTGCTCTGTCAAATATGTCCAGGTCATAACCCCGGCGGATGAACCTTGCAGTCTCTTCGTGAATAGTCTGAAGCCCCAGCTCCACCCATACAGGCTTTATCTGATTCAACCGCCCGAGAAGCTCCAGGACATCGCTTCCAAGGCAGTCGGGACGGGTGGCGATGGAGAGAGCCCTGACATCCGGGTCCTGTATGGCTTCCGTGAAGATTTTTTCCAGCCGGGGCACGGGCGCATAGGTGTTTGTAAACGCCTGGAAATATGCCACATAAGAATGGACAGGGCGCTTTGCCAGCAAATCCTTTTTCCCTGCGGCAAGCTGTTCTGTTATGGTGAGGGCGGCGTCTCCGGCAAAATCGCCGGAGCCTTTCGCACTGCAGAAGATGCAGCCGCCTGTTCCGATGTGCCCGTCCCGATTGGGACAGGACATCCCGCCGTTCAGTGTGATCTTGTAAACTTTTTCCCCAAACTGTTCTTTCAGACAGCAGTCCAGAGAATAGTAGCGTCTTCCGCCCCAGCGGTTCAGATTTGTTTTAATCAACGGATCAGATCCTTTACAGCCTGGCTGACTGTGTCCGCTACGCGCGGGTCGAAGGGCTGCGGCAGGATGTTGTCCTCGTTTAATTCATCATCAGCGACCAGACCGGCGATAGCTTCTGCAGCGGCAAGTTTCATTTCTTCCGTGATCTGGGCCGCACGTCCCTCAAGCGCACCTTTGAAAATGCCGGGGAATGCAACTACATTATTGACCTGGTTCGGGAAGTCAGACCTGCCGGTCCCTACGACCTTCGCTCCTGCGGCTTTTGCAAGATCAGGCATGATCTCCGGCACAGGGTTGGACAGGGCGAAGAGGATCGCATCCTTATTCATGGAAGCGACCATGTCTGCTGTGACTACTCCCGGGGCGGATACACCGATAAAGATGTCCGCGCCCTTCAGTGCGTCTGCGAGCGTTCCTTTCAGATCATCCTTGTTAGTGATCTGAGCGATCTCTTCTTTGACCGGAGTCAGATTATCCGCTGAGCGGGAGATGATCCCTTTGCTGTCGCATATTATAATATGAGAAAAACCGTATGTGAGGAGAAGCTTGGCAATAGCGATGCCCGCGCTTCCTGCGCCGTTGATCACCACGCGGCAGTCTTCTTTTTTCTTTCCTGTTACTTTCAGGGCATTAATGATGCCGGCAAGAACGACGATGGCTGTACCGTGCTGGTCATCGTGGAAGACCGGGATATTGAGGAGCTCCTTTAACCGTGTCTCGATCTCAAAACATCTGGGAGCTGAGATGTCTTCCAGGTTGATTCCGCCGAAAGCGGGGGCAATATTGACTACTGTGCAGATGATCTCCTCGGTATCCTGGGTGTCCAGGCAGATCGGCACAGCGTTCACACCGCCGAACTCTTTGAAAAGAACGGCTTTTCCTTCCATGACAGGCATGGCGGCGAGGGCGCCGATGTTTCCGAGTCCGAGAACAGCGCTCCCGTCAGAAACAACGGCAACGGTGTTTGCTTTGATCGTATATTTGTAAGCTGCCTCCGGATCTTCTGCGATCACTTTGCACGGCTCTGCAACGCCCGGAGTGTAGGCAATGGCAAGATCTTCGCGCGTGTCCACATGGGCTTTCGCCGTTGTCTCCAGCTTTCCGTTCCACTGCTCGTGCATCTTAAGGGCTTTTTCACTGTTGTTTGACATATTGATTACCTCTCTCATTTTCTGGTGTTTTATAGATTCCTGTTCATCTGAACTGGCACTATCATATCACTTTCTACCCTGACTTGACAAGGGCGGGTGTGAAATGTATAATGGTTGCATATTTAATGCACTTTATCGATTTTAAGTCGATTCCGACGAAAATTCCCGAAGCATTTAAAAACAAAAGAACATTGAGAAAAGCAGATATTTTTATAATGTAAGAAAGGAAAAGAAAGAGAATATGACAAGAGAAAAGTATGAGTCTCTCCCTCTGGCGACGCTGAAAGAGCTTGCAAAAGCAAGGAAAATGAGAGGCGTTTCCACGTTAAAGAAAAGTGAGCTGATCGATGCCATGCTTGCGCTTGATGAGCAGGAAGAACAGGCGGAGGCTGCTTCAGAGGCAAAGGAAGAGGTCCGGGAGGAAATGAAAGAAAAAAAATCCGAGACGGATATAGAGCAGCTTGACAGCGGAAACACTGCGAACGGCATACTGGAGGTCATGCAGGACGGTTTCGGCTTTATCCGCAGCGATAACTATCTGCCGGGAGAGAACGACGTCTATGTATCACCGGCACAGATCAGGAGATTCGGGCTGAAGACAGGTGATATTCTGACCGGAAATACAAGGGTAAAGACCCAGGGCGAAAAATTCAGCGCGCTTCTGTATGTTTCCACGGTCAACGGCCTGCGGCCGGCAGAGGCAATGAAGAGAAAGAATTTTGAGGATCTGACTCCTATTTTTCCGAACCAGAGGATCCGGCTGGAGAATCCGGGAAGCAGTACGGCTATGCGGATCATGGATCTGGTATCACCGATCGGAAAAGGCCAGAGAGGTATGATCGTATCTCCGCCGAAGGCAGGTAAAACGACTCTGTTAAAAGAGGTGGCTCTTTCTGTTCAGAAGACTGAGCCGAATATGCATCTTCTGATACTACTGATCGATGAGAGACCGGAGGAAGTGACAGACATCAAAGAAGCAATCTCAGGTCCGAATGTCGAAGTGATCCATTCTACGTTTGACGAGCTGCCGGAGCACCATAAACGTGTATCGGAGATGGTTATCGCGAGGGCAAAACGTCTGGTAGAGCTCGGCAAGGACGTTATGATCCTTCTTGACAGTATCACAAGGCTTTCGCGAGCCTACAACCTGATCGTGCCGCCGTCAGGAAGGACTCTGTCAGGAGGTCTTGATCCGGCAGCTCTCTACAGTCCGAAGCGTTTCTTTGGAGCTGCAAGAAATATGAGAGAAGGAGGCAGCCTTACGATACTCGCTACAGCCCTTGTCGATACGGGAAGCAAGATGGATGATGTAGTGTACGAGGAGTTTAAGGGAACGGGAAATATGGAGCTCATTCTGGACAGGAAGCTGCAGGAGAAGAGAGTGTTTCCTGCCATTGACATTCCGAAATCCGGGACAAGGAGAGAGGATCTGCTTTTAAATAAGGAAGAACAGGAAGCAATCTACATCATGCGCCGGGCAATGAACGGAATGAAATCAGAAGAAGCAGTGGACAATCTGCTGAATATGTTTACCCGCACAAAGACAAATGCAGAACTTGTCCACCAGGTAAACCGCCAGAAGTTTATCTAAAAAAGAGTTGCAAAAGAAAATACTTTATGCTACAATTAAAAAGCTGTTTAGAGACTATAATAGTATTTTAAAATAGAGAGGTGAAAATCATGCGCGAAGGAATCCATCCGGAATATCATCAGGCAACAGTGACCTGCAACTGCGGCAACACTTTTGTGACAGGTTCCACAAAGGAAAACATCCACGTTGAAATCTGCTCCAAGTGCCATCCGTTCTACACAGGACAGCAGAAGGCAGCACAGGCACGCGGTCGTGTTGACAAGTTCAACAAGAAATACGGTATTAAATAAGAACAAAAAAGAGCAGGCTGAGGTGGGAGCATCTCAGCCTCTTTTGTTTAAGATGACCAGGAGGGATTATGAAATCATCGAACATAGGCGGACAGGCGGTCCTGGAAGGCATCATGATGAGAAACGGCGGAAGGTACTCCGTGGCAGTACGAAAGACTGACGGTGAGATTGCTGTGGATGTGCAGAAGTATCACAGCATTATTCCGTGGAAAACGCCCCTTAAGATTCCGTTTATCAGAGGGATCTTTAATTTCGTGGATTCCCTTGTACTCGGTATGCGGACGCTGATGTATTCTGCCAGCTTTTTCGAGGAGGAAGAAGGAGAAGAGCTCACGGAAGCCGAGGCGGCAAAGCAGGAAAAACAGGAGAGAGTGATCATGTATGTGACCATGGCTGTGGCGGTAGTCATTGCGGTGGCGCTTTTTATGGTTCTTCCCTATTTCCTCAGCAGCTTTGTGGAGAAATATACATCGTCCAGGGCGGCGATGACGATATTTGAAGGAGTGATCAGAGTGGCGATCTTCCTTTTGTACATTTTTTTCATTTCCAGGACAAAGGATATAAAGCGGACGTTCATGTACCACGGTGCGGAACACAAGTGTATCAACTGTATCGAACACGGTCTGGAGCTGAACGTTGAGAATGTCAGAAAGAGTTCCAAGCAGCATAAGCGCTGCGGGACCAGCTTCCTTTTCTTTGTTATGATCGTGAGTATCATTTTCTGTTTCTTTATCACCACGGATTCCCAGGTACTGCGAGTAGTAATCCGGATCGCGCTGTTTCCGCTGATCGCGGGCGTGTCCTATGAGATCATCCGTCTGGCGGGAAACAGTGATAATTTTCTTGTAAACCTTCTGAGCAGACCCGGAATGTGGGTTCAGAATATGACTACAAAGGAGCCGGATGACAGCATGATCGAAGTGGGGATCCGGGCGGTGGAGGAAGTGTTTGACTGGCGGACCTGGCAGAAGGAGAACCTGTGATGATGGAATATGAGAAGCAGGAGAAAAAGGTTCTTTGCGATGAAGTGACAAAAGAGACGCTGAAAGGCGCATACATCAAGGGCAGAGACAGACTCAGGCAGGCGAAGGTGCCGGAAGCGGATCTGGACGCCTGGTATCTTCTGGAATATGTGACAAAGGTCAGCCGTGCTTCCTATTATATGGAACCGGACAGGGAGATGACCGCACTGCAGTGCGCGCAGTATGAGGCGTGCCTTTTAAGGAGAGAGCAGCGGGTCCCGCTCCAGCATATCACCGGGGAACAGGAATTCATGGGGCTGTCATTCCGGGTGGATGAGAATGTCCTCATTCCGCGCCAGGATACAGAGATCCTGGTGGAACAGGCGCTGGAGATATTAAAGGAAGGATGCCTTCCGAAAAGTGACGGGAAGCTGCAGATACTGGATATGTGTACCGGTTCAGGCTGTATACTGATCAGTGTCCTGCATTATGCGGGCTGCCCGGCAGACAGCATTGAAGGCACAGGTTCGGATTTTTCGGAAAAGGCGCTCGCTGTTGCTCATCAGAATGCCAGGGCATTAGGGATCCGCGCGGAGTTCGTCTGTGGAGACTTGTTTGAGAATATCTGCAAAAAGTATGGCATGATCCTGTCTAATCCTCCTTATATACGCAGCGCTGAGATAGATGTCCTTCAGGAGGAGGTACGTCTTCATGACCCGCGGGAAGCGCTGGACGGGAAAGAGGATGGCCTGTATTTCTACCGGCGCATTACAGAGGAGGCGCGGGAGCATCTGCTCCCGGGAGGATATCTGATCTTTGAGATCGGATATGACCAGGCGGAGGATGTCAGCGCATTGATGCGTGATGCCGGGTTTACAGAAGTCCGGGTAAAAAAAGACCTGGCAGGGCTTGACCGGGTCGTATATGGAAGATATAGTTAGATAATGTAAAGTTTGATAGAAAAGGACAAAGGAAAATGTTTGACAGATTAGATGATCTATTGATTCGTTATGAAGAGGTGATGGGGGAGCTCCAGGAACCGGGAGCAGCGGATGATCAGCAGAGATTCCGCAAGCTGATGAAAGAGCAGAGCGACCTTGCGCCTATCGTGGAAGCATACAACGAATACAAAAAGTGTAAGCAGAATATTGATGACAGCCTTGCCATGCTCGAGGAAGAGTCCGATGAAGAAATGCGCGAGCTGGCTAAGGAAGAGCTGAATGAATCCAGGAAGCGCGTGGAAGAGCTGGAACAGGAGCTGAAGATCCTCCTCCTTCCTAAAGACCCGAATGATGACAAGAACGTTATCGTTGAGATCCGCGCCGGCGCAGGGGGTGACGAGGCGGCTCTTTTTGCGGCTGAGATCTACCGTATGTATGTACATTATGCAGACAGCCGCCATTGGAAGACAGAGCTTATTTCTTTAAATGAGAATGGGATCGGCGGTTTTAAGGAATGCGTGTTCATGATCACGGGTCAGGGAGCGTATTCCCGGCTGAAATATGAGAGCGGCGTGCATCGTGTGCAGCGTGTTCCCGAGACGGAAAGCGGCGGCCGGATCCACACTTCCACAGTGACCGTGGCGATCATGCCGGAAGCGGAGGAAGTGGACGTAGTGATCGATGAGAAAGATATCCGTATCGATGTGATGCGTGCGTCCGGAAACGGGGGTCAGTGTGTCAACACGACAGACTCTGCGGTCCGCCTGACTCATTTCCCTACCGGTATCGTAATTTACAGCCAGACGGAGAAGTCGCAGCTTCAGAACAAGGAGAAAGCGTTCCGCCTGCTGCGCTCCAAGCTGTATGACCTTGAACTTGAGAAACAGCAGGCATCTGAGGCGGAGGCGAGAAGGAGCCAGATCGGGACAGGAGACCGTTCGGAAAAGATCCGCACTTATAACTTCCCTCAGGGGCGCGTGACAGACCACAGGATCAAGCTGACTCTGCATAAGCTGGATTCCGTCCTGAACGGAGATCTGGATGAGATTATCGACAGTCTGATCGCGGCTGACCAGACTGCGAAACTGGCAAAGATGGAGGACTGATGACAAATGACAGAACCAGTATTTAAACGGCCGGAGCTGGAAGACAGGGAGATCATATCCTCATATTTTGAAAAAGCGCCCAGCAGGAGCTGTGAGCGCACGTTTGTGAATGTGTATCTCTGGTCCAGGCACTATAAAGTAAAATACGCCGTTATAGAGGACGCTCTCGTGTTCATGAGCGAAGATAACGGGCTGGCGTTTTCCTATCCTGCAGGCGAGCCGGACAATGTCAGAAAGGCGCTGGAATTTCTGATGGAGTATTCCAGGGAGAAGGGATGCCCGTTTGTCCTGTACAATGTGACTCCGGAGATGTTCGCGCAGCTTGAGACATGGTATCCGGGCAGATTTGAAGTGGAATATGACAGAGATATAGCAGATTATGTCTATGAGTCAGAGAAACTGGCTGCTCTGGCAGGCAAAAAGCTCCATGGAAAGCGCAATCATATTAATAAATTTAAGAACCTGTATCCGGATTGGACATATGAACAGTTGAGCGATTCCAATGTGGAGGACTGTTTCCAGATGGCGCTCAAATGGAGAAACCAGAACGGGTGCGAGGATGACCCGGAGAAAAATGCGGAAATGTGTGTGACGCTCAACTCCCTGCGCCTGTACAAAGAGCTGGGCTTAAGGGGAGGAGTCCTTAAGATCGGCGAGCGGATCGTGGCTTTCACAGTGGGTGAACCATTGTGTTCGGATACTTTTGTGGTCCATATCGAGAAGGCGTTCCCTGATGTGGAGGGCGCTTATCCCATGATCAACCAGCAGTTCGTACAGCATGAGTGTATGGATTACAAATATGTGAACAGAGAAGAAGACACCGGGGCGGAAGGGCTCCGGAAGGCGAAACTTTCATACAGGCCGGCGTTTCTGGAAGAAAAGGGCGTTGTAAAAGAAAAGGAGTGACAACAGATGATTTCAAAGAAAATGGAAAACATGGTGGCAAACAGTTCGGCGATCCGCGCGATGTTTGAGGAGGGAAACCGCCTTGCAAAGATTTACGGCGCTGAGAATGTATTTGATTTCAGCCTCGGCAATCCGAATGTGCCTGCACCGGAAGCAGTGAAAAAGGCAATCATCGATCTTCTTAATGAAGAAGATCCGGTGGTGCTCCACGGTTACACGAACAGTAATGCGGGTTATGAAGACGTGCGTCAGGCAGTGGCAGAGTCTCTGAACGGCAGGTTCGGGACAAATTTTGCCGCCCGCAATATTACGATGACAGTAGGAGCGGCCGGCGGTTTGAACGTGATCCTCAAATCCCTTCTGAATCCGGGAGATGAAGTGATCGTGTTTGCACCGTATTTCGGAGAGTACAGAAGCTATGTGAACAACTATGACGGAGTGATCGTGGAGATTTCCCCGGATACAGAGTCGTTCCAGCCAAAGCTTGATGAGTTTGAAGCAAAGATCACACCGAAGACAAGAGCCGTGATCGTGAATACGCCGAACAATCCGACAGGAGTTGTATACTCAGAGGAAACCATTAAAAAAATGGCTTTGATCATGGAGAACAAGCAGAAAGAATATGGCACAGATATTTATCTGATCTCTGACGAGCCGTACAGGGAGCTCGCATATGACGGCATAGAGGTGCCGTATCTGACAAAATACTATGCAAATACTGTCGTTGGATATTCTTACAGCAAATCACTCTCCCTTCCGGGCGAGCGCATAGGCTACCTTGTTATCCCGGACGAGGCGGCTGACAGTGAGAATCTGATCTCCGCGGCAAATGTTGCGACCCGCATTCTCGGTTTTGTAAACGCGCCGACCCTTCAGCAGAAAGTCGTGAAAGCATGTCTGAATGAGAAGACAGACATCTCTTTCTACGACAGAAACAGAGAAACCCTTTATAACGGGCTGAAAGAACTGGGGTTTGAGTGTATCAGACCGGAAGGGGCATTCTATCTGTTCGTTAAGTCCCCTGTTGCCGATGAAAAAGAATTCTGCGCGGCGGCAAAGAAATATAATATCCTTCTCGTGCCGGGGAGCTCTTTCGGGTGTCCGGGTTATGTGAGGATCGCATACTGTGTGGCATATGAGACCATTGTAAATTCTCTGCCGAAGTTTAAAGAACTGGCAGCAGAGTATAAATAACGAAAAACAGACGGAGACAGGAGAGAAGAATATGGCAGTCAGAGCAGAATTGTTGAAAAATATACGGAGCGTGGAGCCTTATGTTCCCGGAGAACAGCCCCGGGAAAAGGTGATCAAGCTGAATACAAATGAGAATCCATACCCTCCGGCGCCCGGAGTTCAGGCTGCGCTGGATTCTCTTGACACTGCGGATTTCCGCCTGTATCCGGACCCGGCATCCAGCGCGCTGGTGCGCACGCTGGCGGATTACTACGGAGTGGATGAGGATCAGGTGTTTGTGGGAGTGGGCTCAGACGATGTGCTGTCCCTGTGCTTCCTGACATTTTTTAATTCAGAGAAACCAATCCTGTTTCCTGACATTACGTATTCCTTCTATAAGGTCTGGGCGGAATTGTACCGTATTCCGTATGAGTGCCCGGCGCTTGACGGCGATTTCCGAATTGTAAAGGAAGATTATTACCGGGAGAACGGCGGGATCATATTCCCGAATCCGAATGCGCCTACAGCGATTTATGAGGAACTGGATTTTATTGAGGATATTCTTGAACATAACAGGGATTCTATTGTGATAGTAGATGAGGCTTATGTAGATTTTGCGGGAAGATCGGCAATGGAGCTGATCGGGAAATATGATAATCTTATTGTGACCCAGACATTTTCAAAGGCACGGAGCCTGGCGGGCATGAGGATCGGCTATGCCATCTCCAATCCGGACCTGATCCGCTGCCTGAATGATGTGAAGTATTCGTTTAACTCTTACACCATGAGCCGCGCTGCCATTGTCTGCGGATCTGCGGCGGTGGAGGACCGCGCTTATTTCGAGAAGAGCGTACGCAGGATAAAGGAAACGAGAGAGAGGACGAAAGAAGAACTTGCAAAGCTTGGATTTGAGTTTACGGATTCGAAGGCAAACTTCCTGTTCGCGCGCCATCCCCGGTATGACGGAGGACAGCTTTTCCGGGAGCTCAGGGATGCCAATATTTATGTACGTCATTGGGATGACGAGAAGATCGGGCAGTATCTCAGGATTACTGTGGGAACGGATGAGGAGATGGATACTCTGCTTGATTTTCTGAGGAAACAACTGTCCTGATAAATAGAAAAATCTGTATTTGTGGGGGATCCGCCAGATCTCCCGGCAGAGAAAAAGCTCCGTTTCGCCGCTGGAGTTCCCTTCTCACCCGCCTTTCGAAATCCTGCATTTGACTGTGGGGACCTTCCGATCGGATGTACGCAGAAAACCGCCCCTTTGATGCACCTTTCGCGGCGGGCAGGGATATGGCGGCGGTGACTTGGAGTAATCTGTTGGAAAGACTTAAAAGAATGGGATGCGGCGTTAATTCCAAAGCGGATGCCTGAGCCGCAGGTGAATCTTCCGCTTTGGAATTGTCCTTAGCCGTATCCCATTCTTTTTTACGTCTTTCCCAGATTATGGAACCGGAACCAGAGCCATATCCCTGCCCGCCGCGAAAACATCCTCAATCATATCGACGGTTTTCGGACGTTTAACCAAAAGGAAGGCTCCCCGGCAAATCCAGATTTATATCCAGCTATTCTACTTTTACGCGGCTGTTGAACTTATCCAGCGCCAGCGCGCAGATGATACCGACCACGATGCAGATCACATTGACAATCGCAGAACCTGCTGTCATAAAACTTTTCACAGGAATGATCATGACAGTAGCTGCGATAACGATGCCTACGATGCCGTGGAAAGCGATGGAATAGTAATTGTCAAACAATGCGTTGATTGCCTTGGCAAGCAGAATGACTGTCACCAGGGCTCCGATCCCGCCCGGGATCAGCACTCCCATGTCAAAATGACCAATACCGTCTACAAAAGGAGTGTAAAGACCAAGAGGCATCAGCAGAGTGGAAAAGCTCATGCCAGGAGCGATCACACTCAGGGCAAGGCAGAACCCGCAGAACAGATACCAGAAGAAGTTGGGCGCGATCTCGATGGATGTCATCTGAAGACCGATGAGCAGCGCGAAAATGACGCACATGCATACCACGAGAGAGACCCATGAACCTTTTGTCCTTCCCTGCTCCCCTGCTTCACGGAACAGCGAAGGCAGCATGCCTCCGATCAGCCCGATAAAGAGGCAGACAGACGGATCCGGGTATTTATTCAGGAAAAAGGCAAGGATATTTGCAACGCCCAGGAAACCGATGATGCCGCCGATGAATACGGGGATCAGCTTCGGCACATGTGTCCGGAAATTTTTAAAAGGGTTGGATAAAAGTTCCATGATTGGCTTATAGATGCCGAAGATAACGCTCAGCACGCCTCCTGATATGCCGGGGAGGACCGCTCCGAGTCCGATCAGCGCTCCCTGTATGACACGGAACAGAAACTGCAGTGGATTAAAATTGCTGCTTTGCTTTTTGTTCATATGTTCGTAAATCCTTTCTTTTATTCATATACTTATTTTACAGACCATAGTATTTATACTATTTTTCTGTAGTTTTTGCAAGAGGGATACATTTTCTGTACACATCCGGATGAGCTCCGTCTGTTTTGGAGCGTTGACATCATACCGTGAAATCCGTATAATGAGAGTCATAAAAAAGGAAGGAAACAGCTTATGATCTATAAAAATAATGAAGAAAAAAGGAGTACTCTCTGGAGGACGGTCCTGACCGTCTCCTCGGTGATCATTGTAATTATATTGATCTTTTTTATCGTAAAACTCTTTACAGGCAATCCGCTGGAAGGAAGATGGGTCAGCGAGGACAGCGGCGCTGTGCTTGTCATCGGGGATGACGGGGAAGTGACTCTTACCGGAGATGCGGAAGACGAAGAGAATACGCCTATGTCCTATACAGTGGATACAAAAAACAAAATCTTTACTGTATACACGGATTCTGCTTATGCAGAAGGGGTCCTGTCGGGTTCATATGATTATAATATCGAGAAGGATACGCTGACTCTGACGGAGCGTGAGTACGGGGATCAGATGGTATTTACAAGAGAGTAGATATGATAAAAAGAGGAGTTCCGTTTGGCGGGACTCTTCTGTTATACTAAAGGAGTTCTGTAATACTGAAGGAGGAGAAATGATGTACAGGAATCAAACGAAGGAGATTTCTATCGGAGGTGTGAAGATCGGCGGAGATAACCCGGTGGCGATCCAGTCTATGACAAACACCAGGACAGAAGATGTTGAAGCGACTGTGGATCAGATATTAAAGCTGGAAGCTGCAGGATGCGAGATTATCCGCTGTGCTGTTCCTACGATAGAAGCGGCAGAGGCTCTTCGCAGGATCAAGAGCCGGATCCATATCCCGCTCGTTGCGGATATCCATTTTGATTACCGACTTGCCATAGCAGCGATTGAAAACGGGGCGGACAAGATCCGTATCAATCCCGGAAATATCGGCTCGGAAGAGAAGGTGCAAACTGTTGTTGACAAGGCGAAAGAATATGATGTGCCAATTCGCATAGGAGTGAACAGCGGCTCTCTGGAAAAGCACCTGTTGGAGAAATACGGCGGCGTCACCGCGGAAGGTATTGTGGAAAGCGCGCTGGACAAGGTGCGCATGATCGAAAAGATGGGCTATGACAATCTGGTCGTTAGTATCAAATCTTCAGATGTGATGATGTGCGTGAAAGCCCACGAGCTGATCGCAAGAGAATGCCCCTATCCTCTCCATGTAGGTATCACCGAGTCCGGCACAGTGTATTCCGGCAATGTGAAATCATCTGTCGGCCTCGGAATCATTCTGTATGAAGGAATCGGCAACACCATCCGTGTCTCCCTGACCGGGGATCCTGCGGAAGAGATCCGTACCGCAAAACTTATCCTCAGGACGCTGGGTCTGAGAAAAGGAGGCATTGAGGTCGTTTCCTGCCCTACATGCGGGAGAACGAAGATTGATCTGATCAGCCTTGCAAATGAGGTAGAGAAAATGGTGGAAGATATTCCGCTTGATAACATTAAGGTCGCTGTCATGGGGTGTGTGGTGAATGGTCCTGGAGAGGCAAAAGAAGCAGATATCGGCATTGCAGGCGGTATCGGCGAGGGATTGCTCATTAAAAAGGGAGAGATCATAAAGAAGCTGAAAGAAGAAGAGCTTCTTGAAACATTGAGGCAGGAGCTTCTGAACTGGGAGAGATAAGGTTGGAGCAGGTTAAGAACGATAAAGTATTTTTTCATGTATTCCCTACACTGAAGGCTGAGGAGGATATACAGATCCTCTTTGCGGATGTAGAGGTTAAGAAAATCACGACGAATTCACGCCGTGATTTTCTTCGCGTACATATTTTCAGCCGGCACCTGATCCAGAAAAAGCAGATCCGGCAGATGGAACAGAGAATTAAAGAGCAGCTTTTTGCGAAAACGCCGGTGAATATTCAGATTCTGGAGGAATATGCGCTGTCGGGGCAATATACTCCGGAAGCGCTGCTGGACGAATACAGGGAGAGTATCATTTTGGAGCTCAGGGAAAGCAGCATGCTTGCAGCCAATATGTTTGCACAGGCAGAGATCCATTATGAGGAAGGCAGTGTGGTCTGCCTTGAACTCCTTGATACGATCGTATCAGAAGGACGCAGGGAGGAAATCCTGAATTACCTGGAAAAGATGTTTGCGGAACGTTTTCATATGAAAGCTGATATCCGTATCTCCTGCCGCAAGCCGTCAGGGACAGGAAGCCGGGAATATGACGAGCAGAGGATCCAGCAGGAGATCAATGCCATTTTTGAGCGGAGGGCAAGACAGCGAGGGGAGACGCCGGAAACGGAAAAGGGCAAAACGGTAAAAGACGCGGAATTGCAGTCAGGCGCCGGAGAGAAGGAGACAGCAGGATCAGCTTCCGGACACAGCAGCGGAACAGGAGCAGGGAAAGGTCAGACGCGCGGCGGCGGTACCTCAGAAAAAGGGAAAAAAGGTTTTGGCAAGGGTGGATTTAAGAAAAAGGATTTCTATCGTCCGGTTAAGACGGGAGATGATCCGAACCTGATCTATGGAAGGAATTTTGACGATGAACCAATTACGCTGGACCAGGTAATTACGGAAATGGGAGAGATCACTTTCCACGGAAAGATCATCAGTTTTGAGACAAGAGAGATCCGCAATGAAAAGACGATCATCATTTTTTCAGTCACGGATTTTACGGATACGATCACTGTGAAAATGTTTGCCCGTAATGACCAGCTCCCGGAAATACTGGGAGAGCTGAAGAAAGGAGCTTTCGTCAAGGTAAAAGGCGTGACTACCATCGATAAGTTTGACGGGGAATTAACTATCGGTTCAGTCGCCGGGATAAAAAAGATCGGGGACTTTACGGTATCAAGGAAGGACTTAAGCCCGCTGAAAAGAGTAGAGCTTCACTGCCATACTAAAATGAGCGATATGGATGGCGTATCTGAAGTGAAAAACATTGTAAAACGCGCCCATGACTGGGGACATCCCGCCATCGCGATCACAGACCATGGGGTAGCGCAGGCTTTCCCCGATGCAAATCATTATATAGAGACATTAGACAAGGACGATCCTTTTAAGATCATTTACGGAGTGGAAGGCTATGTGGTGGATGATCTGACAGAGATTGCAGTCAATGCGGGGGATCAGTCGCTGGACGATACATACATCGTGTTTGATATTGAGACTACGGGCTTCAGCTCGATCCGTGATAAGATCATCGAGATCGGGGCGGTCAAGGTGTCGGGCGGGGAGATCACAGACAGGTTCAGTGCTTTTGTGAATCCGGAACGCCCGATTCCCTTTGAGATCACCAACCTGACCGGCATCACGGATGAGATGGTCATGGATTCGCCTAATATCGAGACTGTACTCCCGCAGTTCCTTGAATTTGCGGGGGACGGCGTGCTGGTAGCGCACAATGCCGGATTTGACGTGGGGTTTATCGAACAGAACTGCCGGAATCTCGGACTGAATGACAGGTTTGTCTATGCGGACACCGTGGCGCTTGCGAGGGTGCTTCTGCCGACCTTGTCTAAATATAAACTGAATATCGTGGCAAAGGCTCTGAATATCTCACTTGAAAACCATCATCGGGCTGTGGACGACGCCGGGGCGACGGCGGAGATATTTGTTAAATTTGTGGAAATGCTGAAAAAAGACCACATTACGACCTTAAAAGAAGTGAACCGCTATGGTGACCGCAATGTCAATGCGATCCGCAAAATGCCCACCCATCATATTATCATCCTCGCGAAGAATGATATAGGAAGATATAATCTGTACCAGCTTATTACAGAGTCTCATCTGACCTATTATGCAAGGCGCCCCAGGATTCCGAAGAGCCTGCTCAATGAGTACAGGGAAGGTCTCCTGATCGGAAGCGCCTGCGAATCCGGCGAGCTGTATCAGGCAGTGCTCGAGAAGCGTTCTTCCGAACAGATAGCAAGACTGGCTGATTTTTACGACTATTATGAGATCCAGCCCCTGGGGAATAACCGGTTCATGATCGAGAGCGACCGTACGCCGGATGTGACTTCAGACGAGGATCTGCGAAATATCAACAGAGAGATTGTGGAGCTGGGAGAAAAATTCGGGAAGCCGGTCGTGGCGACTTGTGACGTGCATTTCCTTGATCCGGAGGATGAGATTTACCGCCGTATCATCATGGCCGGAAAAGGCTTTGATGATGCGGACACGCAGCCGCCGCTCTTCCTGCGTACGACGGAAGAAATGCTGGATGAGTTCTCTTACCTGGGCGCGGCCAAGGCACGTGAGATCGTGATCGATAACCCGGTGAAGATTGCCCGGATGGTAGAAAAAATCTCTCCGGTCAATCCCAATAAATGCCCTCCGGTCATTGAAAATTCAGATCAGGAACTGAGAAATATCTGTTACCGAAAGGCACACGAAATGTACGGAGAAGATCTTCCGGTACAGGTATCATCACGCCTGGAAAAGGAATTGAATTCTATCATATCCAACGGGTATGCGGTCATGTATATCATTGCACAGAAGCTTGTGTGGAAATCCAATGCGGACGGATATCTGGTGGGATCGAGGGGATCTGTCGGCTCCTCCTTTGTGGCTACCATGGCGGGGATCACGGAAGTAAATCCATTGAGTCCGCATTATTACTGCAGTAAGTGCCATTACAGTGATTTTGAATCTGATGAGGTGAGAGCGTTCGCCGGAGGCTGCGGCTTCGATATGCCGGATAAGAACTGTCCTGTGTGCGGGGAACCTCTTGTAAAAGCGGGATTCGACATTCCCTTTGAGACCTTCCTCGGATTCAAGGGTGATAAAGAGCCGGATATCGACCTGAATTTCTCCGGTGATTATCAGGCGAAAGCCCATAAATATACAGAGGTGCTGTTTGGAGAGGGCCATACATTTAAGGCAGGGACGATCGGTACGCTTGCGGATAAGACTGCATATGGCTTTGTGAAGAATTATTACGAGGAGCATGAACAGAGAAAGCGAAAGTGTGAGATCGAGCGTATCACAGAAGGGTGCACGGGTATCCGGCGCAGTACAGGACAGCATCCGGGAGGTATTGTCGTACTTCCCCACGGGCATGACATCAATGAGTTCACGCCTGTCCAGCACCCGGCAAACGATATGGAGTGCGGGATCATTACAACTCATTTTGATTATCACTCCATTGACCATAACCTCCTGAAACTGGATATCCTCGGACACGATGATCCGACCATGATCCGTACTCTGGAGGACTATATTACATCTGACGCCATGGACAATGAATATAATGCTGACAATCCGTTTATTGCCACAGAGATTCCCCTGGATGACGAGAAGGTGATCGAGCTGTTCCACGGGACAGAAGTGCTGGGGATCAAGCCGGAGGACATCGACGGCTGTAAACTGGGATGTCTCGGAATTCCTGAGTTCGGTACGGATTTTGTTATCCAGATGGTGGAAGACACGAAGCCCCAGACTCTGTCAGACCTGATCCGTATTTCCGGTCTGTCCCATGGGACGAATGTATGGCTGGGAAATGCGCAGGAGCTGGTAAAAACAGGAAAGGCGACTATTTCTACCGCGATCTGTACCCGAGACGATATTATGATCTATCTGATCAACAAAGGCGTGGAGAGTGCGCTTGCCTTCACGATCATGGAGAGCGTGCGTAAAGGGAAAGGTCTGAAGCCGGAGTGGGAGGAAGCCATGAAAGCGCAGGATGTGCCTGACTGGTACATCTGGTCATGTAAAAAGATCAGCTATATGTTCCCAAAGGCACATGCAGCGGCATACGTCATGATGGCCTATCGTATCGCCTACTGCAAGATCAATTATCCTCTGGCTTACTATGCGGCATACTTCAGTATCCGCGCGGATGCATTTTCATATGAGATTATGTGTCAGGGAAAGGAGAAGCTGAATTACTATATCCAGGATTACAAGAAGCGCAGCGACAGTCTGAGTAAAAAAGAGCAGGATGTCATGAAAGACATGAAGATCGTCCAGGAGATGTATGCAAGAGGATTTGAATTTACGCCCATCGATATTTACCGTGCGAAGGCAAAAATGTTCCAGATCGTTGACGGAAAGCTCATGCCGTCTCTGGCAAGTATCGAGGGAATGGGTGACAAGGCTGCTGAGGCGGTGGAGGAGGCTTCCAAGGACGGACCATATCTGTCGCTGGATGACTTCCGGCAGAGGACAAAGGTCAGTAAGACGGTTATAGACCTGATGGCAGACCTGGGTCTTTTCGGCAATCTGCCCCAGAGCAACCAGATCTCCCTGTTTGACCTGGTATGAGGCGGAGGGCACAGCCCGGGCGGTCAGGAAGCGCAAAGCATGCAGTCAGGAAGTGTAAATCATGCGTAGACGAAGCGGCGGAAGCTGTGCTATAATGGCAGAAATACGTTTTTGGAGCAGAAAATATTTAATGGAGGACAATCAGAATGTACGACTTTGACGAAATCAGGAACACAGACCCAGAGATCGCAGACGCGATCAAAGCTGAGATGGAAAGACAGAATTCCCATATTGAGCTGATCGCGTCCGAGAACTGGGTAAGTAAAGCTGTAATGGCTGCTATGGGCAGCCCGCTCACCAACAAGTATGCAGAAGGGTATCCGGGCAAGAGATATTATGGCGGATGCCAGTGCGTGGACGTTGCCGAGAATCTGGCAAGAGAGCGTGCGAAAGAATTGTTTGGCTGTGAATATGCTAATGTACAGCCGCATTCCGGCGCGCAGGCCAACATGGCGGTCTTTTTCGCTATGCTTGAACCGGGTGATACCTTTATGGGTATGAATCTGGATCACGGCGGACACCTGACGCATGGATCGCCGGTAAATATGTCCGGTAAATATTTCAATGTCGTACCGTATGGCGTCAATGACGAAGGTGTGATCGATTATGACAATGTGCTGAAGATCGCAAAAGAGTGCAGACCGAAACTGATCGTGGCAGGGGCAAGTGCGTATGCGCGTACGATCGACTTCAAACGTTTCCGTGAGATCGCGGATGAAGTGGGGGCGTATCTGATGGTAGATATGGCGCATATCGCCGGACTCGTGGCAGCAGGACTCCACCCGAGCCCGATCCCGTATGCTCATGTCACAACGACTACAACGCATAAAACGCTGAGAGGACCGCGTGGCGGAATGATTCTTTCCAGCAATGAGATAAATGAAAAGTTCAACTTTAACAAAGCTGTATTCCCGGGCATTCAGGGCGGACCGCTCATGCATGTGATCGCGGCGAAAGCTGTCTGCTTCAAAGAAGCACTCCAGCCTGAATTCAAGGAGTATCAGGCTCAGGTGGTAAAGAATGCAAAAGCACTCTGCGAAGGACTTAAGAAACGCGGAGTGAAGATCATATCCGGAGATACAGACAATCACTTGATGCTGGTAGATCTGACAGAGAAAAATGTCAGCGGAAAAGAGCTTGAGAAGCGTCTTGACGACGCGCATATCACCTGCAATAAGAACACTATCCCGAACGATCCCCGCTCTCCGTTTGTGACAAGCGGCGTAAGACTTGGAACGCCCGCAGTGACAACCAGGGGGATGAAAGAGGACGACATGGATAAGATCGCTGAGATTATTGCGATGGTGATCGATGGAGAGGAAAACGTTGAGGCTGCCAGAAAGATGGCGGCAGAACTCACGGCGAAGTATCCTCTTTGCTAGAAAATCCGGATTTGTGTGTGAGGACAGGAGGCGGAAAACCGTCCGAAAACCGCGGAGTATTTTAAAGGCGTATTTGCGGCGTGCGGGGATATGGCTCGGGTTCCGGTTTCATAATCTGGGAAAGACATAAAAGGAATGGAATGTGGCTAAAGACAATTTCAAAGCGGACGATTCGCCTGCGCTCAGGCATCCGCTTTGAAATTAACGCCACACCCCATTCCTTTAGTCTTTCCAGCAGATTACTCCAAGTCACCGTCGCCATATCCCCGCCCGCCGCGAAAGGCTCTTGAAATAGGGGCGGTTTTCTACGTTCATCCGGCCGGAAGTCCCCACAGCCCAAAGGCAGGATTTCAAAACGGGATGAGAGGAGAGTTTTATCGGAGGAACAGAATCTTTTTCCATCCAGGGGATTTTATAGTTTTACTTGCCTCGTGGGGCGGAGCCGAAGCCGCCCCCACACGCTCTGAATACGTCTTCAATATATTGCGTCGGTGTTTTCGTCCGATTTACTCAATCCCGGGTTCTTCGACAAATCCAGAATTTGTTCATTCTGCCGGATTGTTTTACCACGCCTTTTATGCTATTATTTTTTCACTGATACGGGAGGAATTCTATCTGACCGTCACTCATGCCGTAAGGCTTCTCATTTTCGGAAGATCCGTTTCAGGACATTTACCCGATGATGGATGTAACCCGCTGATTTTATATTCAGGAAAGGGGGGATAAAATCATAAAATCCAGAGAAAAGTCCGTTTTATTGTACATGTAAAACTGTATAATAAAAAAGTAAAAATCTTGTTGACATTTTACAAGAGCTATAATACTATAATACCAGATGCGAACAATTGTTCGATACGAGAAAAGGAGAATTTAATTATGGCAGTGAATGAAGAAAAGAAAAAAGCGCTGGACGCGGCGATCGCGAAGCTTGAGAAAGATTTTGGAAAAGGAGCAGTTATGAAGCTTGGAGAGTCCGGGGCGCATGTGGCTGTGGAGACAGTGCCGACAGGGTGCTTAAGCCTTGATCTTGCGCTTGGACTGGGCGGAGTGCCGAAAGGACGTGTGATCGAGATATACGGACCGGAGTCCAGCGGTAAGACCACTGTCGCGCTTCATATGATCGCTGAAGTGCAGAAGAGAGGCGGTATCGCAGGCTTTATTGACGCGGAACATGCGATGGATCCGGTGTATGCAAAGAACATCGGCGTTGATATCGATGAACTTTATATTTCTCAGCCGGACAGTGGCGATCAGGCGCTTGAGATCGCGGAAACTATGGTGAGATCCGGAGCCATCGATATTATTGTTATCGACTCTGTAGCAGCGCTTGTGCCAAAACAGGAGATTGAAGGAGATATGGGGGACAGCCATGTGGGACTTCAGGCGAGGCTGATGTCCCAGGCTCTCAGAAAGCTGACGCCTGTGATCAGTAAGTCCAACTGTGTCGTTATTTTTATCAACCAGCTCCGAGAGAAGGTCGGGGTAATGTTCGGCAATCCGGAGACAACGACAGGAGGACGCGCGCTGAAGTTTTATGCTTCAGTCCGCATGGATGTAAGAAGGATCGAGACACTGAAGCAGAGCGGAGAGATGGTAGGAAACCGCACACGCATTAAAATTGTGAAGAATAAGATCGCTCCGCCGTTTAAGGAGGCCGAGTTTGATATCATGTTCGGAAAAGGAATCTCCAGGGCAGGGGATATCCTTGATCTTGCCACAGGCATAGACCTCATCAAAAAGAGCGGTGCATGGTATGCGTACGAAGGCGAGAAGATCGGTCAGGGCAGGGAGAATGCAAAGACCTATCTGGAGAATCATCCCGAATTGATGGAAGAGCTGGATCGGAAGGTGCGCGCGCATTATAATCTGTCAGGAGCAGAAGGAGAAGGCGCAAAAGAGGATCTGGATAAGAAAGATGCGGGAAAATCGGATGAAAAAAAACAGACCGCACAAAAGAAAGCGGGACAGGACAGTGACCTGGCTCTCAAAGGCGGAAAGGCATAATGACAGTCACAAGAATAGAACCGCTGACTAAGATCAAATTTAAAATCTATCTTGACGGCAGCTTCGCGTTTGTTCTGTATAAAGGAGAATTATCACGGTTCGGCATCACGGCAGGCGCGGAAATCTCAGAAGAGACGGTGGAAAGAATCCGCAAGGAAGTGATCTTCAAGCGGGCAAGGCTGCGCGCCATGCATCTTCTGGAAGATATGGACCGGACAGAGGCGGGGCTGCGGGAGAAACTGCGTCAGGGTCTCTATCCGGAGGATGCATCAGAAGACGCGATCCGGTATGTAAAGTCTTTCGGATATCTGGACGATGCCAGATACGCGGAGAATTTTGTGCGGAGCAGGCAGGGCAGCAAAAGCCGGAGGGAGATCCAGGCACTTCTGCTTAGAAAGGGTATAACATCCGATAAGATCGAGGCTGCCTTTGAGTCATGCTGCAACGAGGATGGCGGTGGTGAAGAGGAGGCGATCCGGAAAATCCTGAAGAAAAAAGGGTTCTCCCCGGAGGAGTCTGACGAGGTACAGACACGGAAAATATATGCCTATCTGGCTCGGAAAGGATTCCGCTTTGACACTGTCCGTCAAGTGATACAAAACTATAATGAGAATGCTTGACATTGTTGTGAAAACAGTATAAAATTTAAGTGTTGTATTTAAGTAATATGTACAATGAAAATTAAATAAGGAGGTGCTCCTGTGCAATTAAGTTTAGGCTTATGTATAGTAATTGCCGCGGCCCTCGCGTTGATAGTTGGGATTATTTCTCACTTTGTTACGGTTTCCAATCTTAAGAAAAATGCTGAGAGCAAGATCGGGAATGCGGAAGCAAAGGCGAGAGAGATCATCGACGATGCTGTGAAAACTGCTGAGACAACGAAGAAAGAAGCTCTTTTGGAAGTTAAGGAAGAGTCCATCAAGACAAAGAATGATCTTGAAAAGGAGACTAAGGAGAGAAGAGCTGAGCTGCAGCGCTATGAAAAAAGAGTGCTCGCAAAAGAAGAGGCGGTTGACAAGCGTTCTGACGCCCTGGAACATCGGGAGTCAAAGCTTACAGCAAAGGAAGAACAACTTCGCCAGCGTGAAGCCAAGGTGGATGAGCTGAGTCAGAAACGTGTACAGGAACTGGAACGAATCTCAGGACTTACCTCCGAACAGGCAAAAGAATATCTGTTGAAAACTGTTGAAGAAGATGTTAAGCATGACACTGCGAAGATGGTCAGGGAGCTGGAGGCTCAGGCAAAAGAAGAAGCCGACAAGAAGGCGAAAGAGTATGTAGTCAATGCGATCCAGAGATGTGCCGCAGACCATGTCGCAGAGACGACGATCTCTGTCGTACAGCTTCCGAGCGATGAGATGAAAGGCCGCATCATCGGACGTGAGGGAAGAAATATCCGAACGCTTGAGACGCTTACAGGCGTAGAGCTTATTATTGACGATACGCCGGAAGCGGTCGTATTATCCGGATTTGACCCGATACGCCGAGAGGTGGCAAGGATCGCCCTTGCGAGGCTGATCGTGGATGGACGTATCCATCCGGCTAGAATTGAGGAAATGGTAGAGAAGGCGCAGAAAGAAGTCGATACCATGATCAGAGAAGAGGGAGAGGCCGCTGCCCTTGAAGTGGGTGTGCCTGGCATCCATCCGGAACTGATCCGGCTTCTCGGGCGTATGAAGTTCAGGACGAGTTACGGGCAGAATGCCCTTAAGCATTCTATTGAGGTCGCGCAGCTCGCAGGGCTTCTGGCAGGAGAAATCGGTATTGATGTCAGAATGGCAAAACGCGCCGGACTTTTGCATGATATAGGCAAATCGATCGACCACGATGTAGAAGGGTCACATATCCAGATAGGTGTGGATCTCTGTAGAAAATATAAGGAGTCTGCAACTGTCATTAATGCTGTGGAAGCACATCATGGGGATGTGGAGCCACAGACTCTGATCGCGTGCGTAGTGCAGGCTGCTGATACGATTTCAGCGGCACGGCCGGGTGCGAGACGCGAAACCATCGAAACATACACAAACAGATTGAAACAGTTAGAAGAGATTACCAACCAGTTTAAAGGTGTGGATAAGTCTTTTGCCATCCAGGCAGGTAGAGAGATTCGTGTTATGGTAGTTCCAGAGCAGGTATCTGATGATGATATGGTGCTTCTGGCCAGGGATATCGCAAAGCAGATCGAATTCGAACTTGAGTATCCCGGACAGATTAAAGTAAATGTAATCCGTGAGTCACGGGCGACAGATTACGCGAAATAGCAATGGATCATAACAACAGATGAAAGGTCAGCCCTTGTCGCAAGACGGGGGCTTTCTTTTTTACATGATCAAAAAGCAGAAAAGGAGAAGAAGAACATGAGCGAGCAGATCAAACGTCTGAAAAGGGAACTGAAATTTAAAGGGAAGATCATTGACTTTTATCAGGATACGATGGAAATCAACGGAGATCACACAGTAATCTGGGATTTTATCAAACACAAAGGAGCCGCGGCGGTCGTTCCTGTCACGGAAGACGGAAGGATCCTGATGGTGAGACAGTATCGGAATGCGCTGGACCGCTATACGCTGGAAATCCCCGCAGGAGCGCTCGATGCGGAAGATGAGCCCGGAAGAGAGTGCGCGTCCCGTGAGCTGGAGGAAGAGACCGGTTACAAAAGCGGGAACCTGGAATGGCTGATCACACTGCGCACGACGGTTGCTTTCTGCAATGAGAGGATAGAAGTGTATGTGGCGAAGGATCTGATCCCTTCAAAGCAGCATCTGGATGAAGATGAGTTTATCGATCTGAAAGCTTATACGATAGATGAGCTTAAAGAGAAGATCCTTACAGGGGAGATAGAAGATGCGAAGACTGTTGCGTCTCTTATGGCCTATGCAGTGAAATATCACGTATAAAAGAAAGACCCCGGCATATAATGAAATATCCGGCGGGACAGAGGCGAGGAGCCCGGACCCTGCGGCGAAACATTCCAAAAGGGAGCAGAAGGCGCCATGAAGATATTTCGTTCGAAAAAACAATTTCTTATTTTTTTTATGCCGGGGTTTTTGCTCGGCATTGTTTATGTAAATTTTGTTGCCCGGAAATATATGGCTGAACCAGGAATATTCAGTGACTTTTTTTTGAATCAATTTCAGTCGGTGAGCATAGACGTAAAGGAGTATGTCTGGTATCTGCTGCGGCTTCGGGCGGCGCCGTTTCTTGCTCTGGCAGGGCTTTCCTTTACAAAAGCAGGGAAAATATCTGCGGTCCTGTTTCTTGTTTGGACGGGCATTTCAGCCGGGATCCTGGTTTCTGCGGCGGTGCTGAATATGGGGATCAAAGGAAGCATTCTGTGCCTTGCAGGATTGTTCCCCCAGTTCCTGTTCTATATCCCGGCGTATGCAATCCTTCTTTGGTACTGTTATACAGTTCCGCAGACTCATTGGAACCGCCAGAAAACGATCTTTGTATCTCTTGCAATGTCAGTTGGGATTATTTTTGAACTTTATGTAAATCCAATGATCATAAAGGCGTTTCTCTCCGTGCTGTGACCAGTGTACAGCACGGAGTTTTTGCTATACATGATGTTTGGGAGGGCGGGCAGCAGTCAGCAGTACGGCGGCGGAGAGCCCGGTAACGACAAACTGGCTGGCGAGAAGCCCCCATAAGTAACCCTGGATCCCAAATTTGGGAATTGCGAAAAAGACTCCGCCGATTCGGACAAGCAGACCTGTTACATTGATCATGAATGTAAAGAGTGTCTTGCCGAGACCGTTGATGGCGCTCATCAGAGCAGTGTTCGTATACAGGAAAGGGCAGATCCACGCAAGAGTGAGGATGAATTTGCCGGCCGCGCTGCTGTGGAAAAGGATAGTGCCGAGCAGGTTTCCGAAAATAAGGAAGAACAGACAACACGAAAGCCCGAGGATGAGGCAGCTTGCCGCCGCTTTCTTGAGCAGTCTGACCATGGAAGAACGGTCCCCGGAGGCCTGGGCAGCACTTACAGCAGGCAGGAGTACGGTTCCCACAGAGTTTGTGATGGCAGAAGGAAAGAGGATACAGGGGAGAGCCATGCCGGTCAAGACTCCGTATGTACTTATCGCAGCGCTGCCGTCCAGGCCGTACAGCTTCAGGCTGGCAGGGATGGAGGCGGCTTCTACGCTCTGGAGGAGAGTTACTGCCGCACGGTTTGCAGTCAGCGGTAAGGATAGGGTAAGGAGCTCTCGTGTATTCTGTGATATTGCCGCAAGGGAGGGCATCTGTCCGAAGGTTTTACGGGCAGAGAGCATTTTTGATGAAAATACAGCGGATGCAAACTCCCCGGCTGCTATTCCTGCTGCTGCGAGTTTGATCGAAGGAGTGCGCCCTGTATCCTTCATAAATATGAACAGGAGGACCACGAAGAGGATACGGGCGGTCTGCTCAATAAGCTGGCTTGCCGCGGGAAGTTCTGTGCGCTGCATGCCGAAGCTGTAGCCGCAGATACAGCTGTGGACAGCCGCGCACGGCAGGGCGCAGGAGATGATAAGCAGCATTTCGGTGCATCTGGGATCTCCCAAAAATGTTTCAGCAATATGACTGGCATTTTGCTGGATCAGCAGAACTTCAGCTAAAGACAGGAGAAGCGTAAGGCAGAGGGCGATGCGGAGTACGTTCCCTGCCGCTTCTTTTTGCCCGAGGGAAACTTTTTCCGCTGTCATGCGGGAGACGGCAGTCTGGATCCCTGCGGTGCTGACAGAGAGACAGAGCGCATATACAGGAAAAATGAGCTGGTAGAGTCCTACGCTTTCCTCCCCGAAGGCGTGGCTTAGAAAGATGCGGAAGAAAAAACCCATGAGCCGGGATGCGAGCCCTGCAGCTGTGAGGATCGCGGCACCCTGGAGCAATCTGTGTTTTGTAAACATATGAGCCACCTCTTATGGCACACTTTTTACAGCATATGTCAGATCATGGCTTGACAGAACATGACAGGAGTGATATTCTACAAAGGCAAATCCTAGTAAAATACTAGGAGATAATCATCAGATATAGAGAAGGTGGGAAAGTGAAGCTCTCTACAAAGGGAAGATACGGGCTGCGTGCCTTGATCGATCTTGCACAGTACAGTGCTGAGACCCCTGTCTCTATCACCAGTATCTCGGCGCGCCAGAACCTGTCGGAACGCTACCTGGAACAGTTAATGTCCATGCTGAAGAAAGCGGGACTGGTCAAGAGTGTCAGGGGCGCAGGAGGAGGATATGTGCTGGCAAAGGATATGGCAGAGATATCGGTGGGAGACGTGCTCCGGGCGCTTGAAGGAAGTCTGGAGCCTGTGGAATGCGCCGGTCTGGAGCCGGACGGAGAATGTAAGGCATCGGATTATTGTGTGACAAAGTATGTCTGGCAGAGGATCAATGACAGTATCAGCCGGACAGTTGACGAGATCAGGCTGGACCAGCTTGTTGAGGAAAGCAGAAGGAAGCAGTGCACCGGACTGGACCGGGCAGGATGTAAGAATTAGACATATACAGCCTGAAAGAAAGGCATGATACTATTTACAGAAAAACTTAAGGAGGCAGAGATGGGAAAACTGATTTATCTTGACAATGCGGCAACGACAAAGACATCGCCGGAAGTCGTGGAGGCGATGCTGCCGTATTTTACAGAACATTACGGGAATCCGTCCAGCGTGTATGGATTTGCCGCGGCAAATAAAGAGGTGATCGCAAAACAGAGGGAGATCATCGCGGGAGTCCTTGGGGCGAAAGATAATGAAATCTATTTTACCGCGGGCGGCACAGAGGCAGATAACTGGGCGCTGACTGCAGCGGCTGAGGCTTATGCGGCAAAAGGCAGGCATATTATTACTACAAAGATTGAGCACCATGCGATCCTGCACACATGTGAATATCTTCAGAAGCGCGGATATGAGGTGACTTATCTCGATGTGGACGAGAACGGGCTTGTTGATCCGAAGGCAGTGGAGGATGCGATCCGTCCGGATACGATCTTAATTTCGGTAATGTTTGCGAATAATGAGATCGGCACAGTGGAGCCGATCGCAGAGATCGGTAAGATAGCAAAAGAGCGCGGCGTGCTGTTCCACACAGACGCGGTGCAGGCTTTCGCGCAGATTCCCATCAATGTGGACGAGTGCAATATTGACATGCTCAGCGCCAGCGGGCATAAATTGAACGGACCGAAGGGGATCGGTTTCCTTTATATCAGAAAAGGAGTAAAGATCCGTTCCTTTATCCATGGCGGCGCCCAGGAACGGAAGCGCCGCGCGGGGACAGAGAATGTGCCGGGTATCGTGGGACTTGGGAAAGCTGTGGAACTGGCTGCGGCTTCCATGAAGGAGCGCGGGGAGAAAGAATCGCGCCTGAGGGACCATCTGATCAACAGGATAGAGAATGAGATCCCATACTGCCGTCTGAACGGTGACCGTGTGAAGCGCCTTCCGAACAATGTGAATTTCAGCTTTCAGTTTATTGAAGGAGAGTCACTCCTCATTATGCTGGATATGAAAGGCATCTGCGCGTCCAGCGGCTCAGCGTGCACATCCGGTTCTCTTGACCCGTCCCATGTGCTGCTCGCTATCGGGCTGCCTCATGAGATCGCGCATGGGTCGCTGAGGATGACGCTCGGGGCAGATACGACGGAGGAAGAACTCGATTATGTGGTGGATTCCTTAAAGGAGATCGTGGCACAGCTGCGTAACATGTCCCCGTTGTATGAGGATTTCGTCCGCAGGCAGGAAAAGAAAGAAAATTAAAGCAAGCATTAAGTGAGTAAATATATACAGACCAGGAGGAAATATAAATGTATACAGAAAAAGTAATGGATCATTTCCAGCATCCGAGAAATGTAGGAGAGATAGAGAATGCCAGCGGCGTCGGCACGGTCGGGAATGCAAAATGCGGGGATATCATGAGGATTTATCTGGATATCGATGAAAATCAGATTATCCGCGACGTGAAATTCAAGACATTCGGCTGCGGCGCGGCAGTGGCGACCAGCAGTATGGCGACAGAGCTTGTGAAAGGCAAGAATATCCAGGAGGCAATGCAGGTCACGAACAAAGCGGTCATGGAAGCTCTGGACGGACTTCCGCCGGTAAAAGTACACTGTTCCCTTCTCGCTGAGGAGGCAATTCATGCCGCACTCTGGGATTATGCAGAAAAGAACGGAATCAAGATCGAGGGACTTGAGAAGCCGAAGTCCGATATTCACGAAGGTGAGGAAGAGGAAGAAGAGGAGTACTGATGAGCAGAGTAGTCGTCGGGATGTCCGGGGGCGTGGACTCTTCAGTCGCGGCGTATCTCCTGAAAGAGCAGGGGTATGATGTGATCGGCGTGACCATGCAGATCTGGCAGGATGAGGATGCCTGTTCCGTGGAAGAGAACGGCGGATGCTGCGGCTTAAGCGCTGTGGAGGATGCCAGACGCGTGGCGGCAGCCCTTGATATTCCCTACTATGTAATGAATTTTAAAAAAGAGTTCCGTGAGCATGTGATCGACTATTTCACAGAGGAATATCTGAACGGACGCACGCCGAACCCGTGTATCGCCTGTAACCGGTATGTGAAGTGGGAGGCGCTTTTAAGCCGCAGCCTGTCTATCGGCGCGGACTATATCGCGACCGGGCATTATGCGCGGATCGAGAAGCTTCCCAACGGCAGATATACCCTCAGGCGGTCAGCCACGCTGGCAAAGGACCAGACCTATGCCCTCTATAACCTGACCCAGGAGCAGTTGAAGAGGACGCTCATGCCGGTGGGCGCGTACTCAAAAGATGAAATACGCTCTATTGCGGAGAAGATCGGGCTTCTTGTGGCAGACAAGCCGGACAGCCAGGACATCTGTTTCGTTCCGGACGGGGACTATGCCTCCTTTATCGAGTCAGAGGTGAGAGAGCGGACGGGAAGGGATATCCCGACGGGAAACTTTGTGACTCCGGACGGGCGCGTTTTGGGACGGCACAGAGGAATCGTCCACTATACGGTGGGACAGCGCAAAGGGCTGGGTCTGGCTCTGGGGTATCCTGCATTTGTGCTGGAGATCCGGCCGGAGACAAATGAAATCGTGATCGGCACGTATGAAGAGTCACTGACCCATACGGTTCGGGCAGACCGGCTGAACTTCATGTCAGTGGAGGATCTGACAGAGCCGAAGCGCGTCTTTGCAAAGATCCGGTATAATCATAAAGGCGCATGGTGCACGGCGGAGAGAACGGGAGAGGATGAGATCACCTGCCATTTTGAAGAAGCGCAGAGGGCGGTGACACCCGGACAGGCGCTGGTGCTCTATGACGGAGAATATGTGCTGGGAGGAGGTACGATCCTGTGAACAGAGTAAAAGAGGGGGCGGCGGGGGAAATTCTGTGCGATTCCCATATGCATACGGAGTTTTCTACTGACAGCGAGACGCCTGTGAGGAGCATGCTGGATGCCGCGGTGGAACGCGGGCTGGATTCGGTCTGTATCACAGATCATATGGACTTGGACTTTCCGCCTCAGGAGGGGGAAGAGAGTTTTGGAGAAGAGCCGCCGTTTCAGTTCGATGTGGATAAATATTTCAAAATGCTTATCCCGCTCCGGGAAGAATACCGGGATCGGCTGGATGTGAGGATCGGGATCGAGATCGGTCTGCAGTCCCATTTGGGAGGAGCGTACCGGGAACTGGTACAGACGTATCCTTTTGATTATGTGATCGGCTCGATTCATCTGATCCGGGGAATGGATCCTTATTATGGAAAGCTGTTTGAAGGCAGACCGGATGAAGAGGCGTACAGAGAGGCGTTTGTGGAAACTCTTCACTGCCTTGGCGGCGTGAGCGATTTTGATTCTCTCGGGCATCTGGACTATGTAGTGCGCTATGGGAATCATCAGGCTGAGGAGTATTCTTACCGGAAGTTCGCGGATGAGATCGATGAAGTGCTGAAAAAGCTGATTTCTATGGGAAAAGGTCTGGAGATGAATACGGGAGGGCTGAAATATGGACTTGGCTTCTGCAATCCACATCCGGATGTGGTGAAACGCTACCGGGAACTGGGCGGGGAGATCATTACGATCGGAGCTGACGCACACCGGCCGGAGCATGTGGCGTATGAGTTTCAGCAGGCGGCGGAGATTCTGAAGCTGTGCGGATTTCAGTATTATGTGGAATATAAGGACCGCACGCCCGAGTTCAGGAGCATAGACTTCTAATAAATTAGTATTTAGTACTTGAATTTTTGTTTCCATTTTAGTACAATTATTCTAGTTGATGAATCCTTAACAATGTTTTGCCTGTAAGGATTCATTGTTATGACTGTAACACAGTCAAATATTTTCAAATTCTTAGGAGGAATTAATCATGGCAGTAAAAGTAGCGATTAATGGATTTGGACGTATC
>ERZ1643247.659-NODE-659-length-39782-cov-15.916203_pt1 | contig 39782 bp, 39 predicted proteins | sample MGYA00579264_ERZ1643247 | MGnify/ENA primary metagenome ERZ1643247 (study PRJEB29033, sample SAMEA4952262) | chicken gut metagenome | biome: Broiler Chicken; feature: Gastrointestinal Tract; material: Caecum | place: Ireland | collected 2018 | study: Broiler... | reverse complement strand
GTATGATGAAAAATTTGTTTGAACAGTCCCGTTCCCATTGGGTGCGGTACGATCATTACGAGCTGAAAACAGCGGAAGATGGCAAGCGGTATATCACCCCCGGCAAGAGCGCAAAGCCGGATGTCTACAATCCGCTGAAAGAGGTCCCCAACATTGTGCTGGATGCCCTGAATGTGGGGATGCTGATGATGGGGCGCAAGCCGGAAGCAGAAGTGGAAAAGGCGGTAATGGAGTTTATCACCCGGTACGGCCTGCTGGGGCTGATGACCGCCCTGCCCACCACACCGTCCTTTATGGACTATGAGGCGGTGTACCTGCCGAAAAACCACTTCATCAAGGAAGAATCCATGGCGACAGACAAATACCTGTCCCTGTTTTACCCTTTTGACCAGCTGGACTTGGTGAAGAAAGGCATAGAATCCACGTGGAATGTGTCCGGTGACCGGACGATGATTGCCCTGACCATGACCTTCATGGACGAGCCGATGGCGAAGAATATGAGCTTCCAGCGGGAATATGCGGAACCCTACGACTGGGTTGCCCAGCAGTTCAAAGATTGGGCCTTTACACTGACCACCGCCATTTTGTACTACAATGACTATGATTCCATTGACGAGGACGCACGGGGGCTGTACCGCAAGGCCATGGCCGCATTTGGTGGGATCGCCCCCAGCTACCACATCGAGCTGTTGGATAAGCCCACCATCTATTGGGATTTCCATTCGCTGCTGCTGGGCATCCAGATGATGTTCAGCTTCATGTTGGTAGACGGTGACCAGCCCCTGCGCCTGTGCAAGCACTGTCAGAAGGTGTTCCTGGGCAGCCGGTCCAACGCCGCTTTTTGTAGCCCACGGTGCAAGAACCAGTACAATGTCTATAAGAGTCGTGAGAAGTCCAAGGGAGAAGCAGACTAACGAGGGCACTGTTGCTTCTATTGGGTACCAATACGATTGCGATCTCCCGATCACAACAATTCAAATGGAAATCGTTTATAATGTGGGCTCTCATGACGTGTATAGTTCTCATCTCCAAATCAAAACAGCGCAGACCACCATTTTGGACGGCCTGCGCTGTTTTGGCATTCAGAATGACTCTTGATAATTATATCCCTATTACAAATTCATAATCAAGTTGTTGCTTGCGATATTGCCAATCGGGCATATGAACGGTGATAAAATCGAAAAATTCCTTGTTGTGATATGGATAAAGGAAGTGAGCCAATTCGTGTAAAACTACGTACTCTATGCAGGGAACACTTGCTTTGTATAAATAGAAATTTAAATTGATTTTTTGATTAGTTCTACTGCAGCTACCCCATAATGTCCGCATTTTCTTCACGCATATATCCGGACGCTGAACTCCATGTTTTTCAACTATGGGATACAGTCTATTAAGAACATCTTGAAAATACTCCTTTGATGTTTTTTGCCACCAGTTGTTCACTTGCTTGTCGATAATTTGTTGATCTGTTTCTGGTGTGTAAACATTGAGGACGCTGTCTTCCCTTATAATTTGTTTGCGCCGTGCCTGATAAACTTGGATTGTAAGTTGTCTGCCTAAGATACGAGTAGAAGATCCAGACACAAAATGTTTCTCTTTCTCAATTGCTCGAGTTTGAATAAAAAACTTCAGTTTTTCTTCAATCCAACCGGTCTTATCATTCAGGTACTCAGCGATCCATTCCTCTGGTGTCCCTGTTGGTACAGATAGCTTAATTTCACCAGATGGGAATACCTTGAGGCGGACTTGCTTCATCTTCTTTAAGGAAACCGATACCGGCAATACTGATCCTTTTACAGTTACAAAATAGTCCATATATCAGTACCTGCTCATTGCTGTCTTGATTGCATTTTCAATTATAATATCCATTTTGTCGATGGGTAAGTCCACGCCAAATTCATCACAGAAATCCCACAGTAAATCCTCCACAGCCTGGTTCATTTTCTTGTGGATAGGAGTACTCGTTCTCCAATCCACACGTGCAAGCGACTGTACTGCCTGTTTCATATCCAGTGCGAGCTTACCAATGGCATCATCAAATTCCAGGCTATCCTGGCCATGCTGCTTTAATGTGTCGGAAACGACGCCGTAAAACGCTTTGGCATCGCTGTCATTCGAGATTGCAGACGGATAGGAATGGCCGGTGAAACCTTGTCTAAGATCTTCTGCCATCCTTTTCATACTGGCAAGATAAATATTTTCATCTCTGGATCTCCGGTATTCTGCAATGGTTTCTCTGATTCTTTCAGAAAAGCGTTTGAACAGCATAGGATCTTCATATCTCCGAGATTCGAGTTCAGAGACAATACGAGTATGGATATATGCAGCTTTCGCTTTTTGACCCTCCACTTCTTCAAGTTGCTTATCCATCGCAGCTTTGTCATGAATAGCGACAGGCTCAACAACGATTTCTACAGGCTCAGATGTAACAAAAGTGTTCAGCAGACTTCTGATTCCATCCTCGTATTTGCTGAAATCAACTTTTTCCGCATAAACCATCATCAGGGCAGACCGCAGTTTCTGAAAGAACAAAAGATCTGCTTTATAGTTTTGCATTTGATCAAAACCAATACTCTGGTACAAGGAGTAGTTTCCGACAGCCATGGTCATCATCTTAGAAAAGGCCGCTAACTTCTCATAGAATTCTTTTCTCAGCTTTTCACTTTCAGCGGCATCTTCTTTTTCAAAGAAAGCAACCCATGCTCTGGGATTATTCTGGTCAAAAGTAACATCACCAAAGAAATTCCACAGTGCCTTATGCGCTTCTTTTAATTTTTCCTGGCCTTCAGCTGCTGTTACTATCGATTCAGCAATGTCGGCGGGATCAAAGCCAGACAAGCCAGACTGATCATCACTGTACATTTCCATGGCATTGTTCAGATTGCCAAACAAACCCCAATAATCGACAATTAAACCGAAGTCTTTCCCCGCAGCGATCCGGTTGACACGTGCAATTGCCTGCAAAAGAGAGTGCTCTTTCATAGGCTTGTCAACATACAGCACGCCTAAAGATGGCGCATCAAAGCCTGTTAACAGCATACTTTGAACGATGACGATATCTACATCCTCGCCGCCAATAATATTGTTTTTTACGTATTCCTCGTAATCATCGTATTTTGTGCCAAAACGTGGCTCGACTTCATTCTTGAAGAAATCACGGATGATAGCTTTATCGTTTTTGGTGACAGTTCCTTCGTCACCCTCTGAAGATACAGAATCATCGCAGATCAACGCAGCTGCTTTAACTCCCCCAAGTCCATTAATTGCATGCTCCAGTTGGACAGCAAGCGCACGGGTAGATACTGCCGCCATGGCCTTAAATCCGCGGGGCTTACAATAATTTAGGAAATGCTCGTGGATATCAAAAGCAATCATAGAAAGCCGCTGTTCCGTCTGTGCCAAGTGCATGAAGGAACTCCACTTCCTGCGCATATCCTCCTTCTGCGGCTCGGTCAGCGGTGCCAGAATGCTCTTTAGATAGTCATCAATTTTGTCGCTGGTAACTTTCTGCGGAATCACACGCCCATCGTAAACCAGCGGTACAATAACGCCGTCGCGAATACCATCTTCAAACCGATAAGAATGTCCAATTTGTTTACCAAACTTCAGATAAGTATTGCTCTTATCCTTTCTAAGCAGAGGTGTTCCAGTAAAGCCGACCTTAAATGCGTTTGGGAGAACCTCATTCATCATGTTGTGGAATTCACCGGTATGTGAGCGGTGGCTTTCGTCGATCAAAAGGAAGATATTTTCGTTCAGAATCTTGGTGCGGGATTTAGCTGCTGCTTCAAACTTATTAATTGTTGTGGCGATAATGGTATTTCCGTCGTCTTTCAGCAGAGATACCAGGCCACGGCCAGTCGTTGCTTCCACCGGATCCATGCCCGTATGAACGAAGTTATCCCGCAGCTGCTTGATCAGATTCAAACGATCGCAGACCAATACAAATCTTGGATTTGCCACACGCTTGTCAGCGATAATACGCTTTACAAGCATAACCATTGTCAGGGATTTACCGCTTCCCTGTGTATGCCAAATGACGCCGCCCCGGCTGAGGCAATCATCCTCACCGTGGATACGACGCATCGTATTTTCAACACCAAAGAACTGCTGATAGCGGGCAACTTTCTTAATGCCACTATCATACAGAATGTAAAAACGAATAATATCAAGCAAGCGCCGTTTGCTGAGCATGGACACAATAACTCGGTCTTGCTCTGTGATATGGCTGTCATCTACATAGCGTTTGGCAGTATCGGTCTGCCACTGCACATCTTCTTCGTGCCACTTGCAGTAGAACTCCTGCTTTGTTCCGGCAGTTCCGTATTTCACGGATTCCGGATTCATAGCAATGGCCAACTGCGTAAACTTAAAGAGTTGCGGAATATAATCGGGTTGCCAGTTGCGGACATTCTGCTTCACGCCCTCTTCCACATCTACACTGGACTTCTTACATTCGATCACAACCAAAGGAATGCCATTGACGAGCAGAACAATATCAGGCCGAGCATATTTGCCATTATTTCTCTCTACAGAGAACTCGTCTGTAACTTGCCAGATGTTCTTATCCGGCTCATCCCAGTTAATATAGGAAATATCGAAGGACTGAGTGTTGCTGTCATACAAATGCACATCGCAGCTCTTACCATAAATCAACCTGTCATAGATCGCTTTGCTGGAAAACATTAAACCACGTTCCAGAGGAGCATCCAGTTCCCGAATCGCCTCGCCAATGGCATCATCCGGGAAGGGGGTCTGCTTTCCCCGGTAAATAAAAGACTGAGAGGCCAAGAATTCCCGCATAACATCAGGAAAAAGAACATGCGAAAGATGACCGCGCTTCTGCTCGGCCTCCGCTCTGGGAATATACTGGTAGCCCATGGCTTGTAGTTCTTTCAGCGCTCTGTCCTGGGACTCCGGGCGCTCATTAAAAATCTGATGATGCGGCATAGTGAATACCTCCGACCTGTATGATAAAGAGGCACAGCAGGGCGCTAAGGCCCTGCTGGCCTGTTTTGATTACTTCTTGTCCCTCGGCGGACAGGGGTCATTTCCGTGACTGTTGGGGTTCTGAATGGTGCCATCCTTGCGGTGGGGAATCAGTTCCGTTCCCTGGTTGATGCTCATCCTCCTGCCAGCCTCCATAGCCTCTTTCTTAGTCTCGTAATGACCACTGCTGCGCTTTGCGTTTTCACGCTTCACGTCCCAACCTCCCTTGGAATTAGGGACAATATGATGTTCTTTTCTTACCATGTGCTTACCCCCTATGAGCCTTGGGGCAGCACACTGCGCACCCGTCTGCATCAGAATAGTAGACCTTGGCATACCTTACGGCATCTGTCTCGCTGGCGTGCCAACCGAGGTCAATGGACTCTCTGATTTTCAGCGTATTGGCATGTTCGTGCGTATGAACCTCATGGTGTAACCCAGGGTTCAGTGTTTGGTTTTTATTTACACAATAGTAGGGCATTTGAATCCTTTCTCTTGACGATAGTCAAGCCGGCGTGCTATAGTTAGCACATAAGTTGATGTACGAGTCTGCTTATAATCGAGTGATTAAACTGTTGCCGCGGTTTAATCACTCATTTTTTGTGCCCTCATAGGCCTCACCACCTTTCAAGAAATTCACCTATATTTTAGGGATGCCGGTGTGGTTGACGCCACACCGGCATCCCTTAAGTGTTCACACGCACAAGTCCTGTCAGCAAAAGCTGCATCAGGGCTTTTTTCTCGACTTCCATCGCCTTTACTTCGTCCTGGAGCAATTCGATATTCGTGCTTATTGCATCCAATACATTAGCAATTGCTCTTTGTTCCTCGTGGCCAGGAAAAACTATTTCTACCTTTGCAAAATCCTTTCCACTAACTCCATATACCTTCATGCCGTTTGCATAGTACGCCATTTGTTTCTTGAACAGATATGTCTGGAAGCAGTACCTCTTAAAGTGCAAAGTGAGCCTATCGTCACGGCTATGGCAAGGAACTGTGTGCAGGCCGGAAATAAACGTCAAGCCATCACAATTTTCTATAACCACGAATTTACTGATCCCGTCATAGTCTTCAGATGCGTCTATAAACACGACATCACCACTGTGGAGATGAGTTTTCTCTGGAGAGATTCCCTCATACTTAGGAATGGAATCATATTCTTTCGTGGCGTCGATATAATAGCGTTCGTTTGCATGAATATCCCCGTAGTGAAGATAAAGATCCCCTTCATCCGACAATTCGTCTCTTGATTTTGCCATTGAAGACCCAAAATCAAACAAAGAAGACATTGTCGCTTTTTGCCATATGCTGTTTTCAAAGCCCGGCAGTCTTACGCCACTGCTGGGATCCAGGAGCTTCTGCATCAGCCATTGCTTCTGGCGGCGCTTTTCCTCAAGTAACTTTTGCTTCAGTTCAAGCGCTCGGTCGCAGGTCGCCAGAATCTCAACAATCTTTTTCTGTTCTGCAGTGGATGGGATCGGCATGGTAAACTCGCCAAGACGACTAAAGTACATTCTTGTACGCGTGCTACCCTTTTTCTGTGCACTGCAATAAGCCGTAAACTCCTTCATATTATTCAGATATGCAATAAGCAGATCTTGATGAAGATCATCTGATGTTGTAAAAACAGGATACTCTGGACTGACCAAAACAGCGCAGCCCATCTTGTTGACGTTGAAGCGGAAAATGTCATCATCACTCATATGCCTGTAGGTGACATATCCTTCCGGCACCACATGGAACCCCCCGGCAGTTTCCTCATAACGTTGATCGCTGTAATAATCAGACTGGAGCATAAGCCCCTGTCTTGAGGATGTTGCCAGCGGATATCTATCCGTCTCATTAGAAAATTCGTCGTGTGAAACCAGATATTTTCCTATTTTCTCATACTGCCAGTCTTTAGGACGAAGCTGATGGTTTTCTGAAAGATATCCTTCCGGCACTTCACCGCGGCGAACAGCGTCTATTCTATTCTTGATTGATTCTCTCATAACTCAATCCTCTATCTGTAAATTGTGCAGCGCAGTAGCGAAGCTTGCATCGCCGGTAGAAAATAATGCGAAAGAGTATGCGGCAAATGATGCCGCTTTGGTAAACGCGGGGATAACGTGGGTATTAACAAACTGTGCCATTGGCATCATCTCCTTTGCTCTCATATAGGTCAGTGCGAGCGGGATGCAAGCTGCTGCTGTCTCCACAAACATGTGGTAAATTAATTGTTGTCGCCAGGCTTCAGCTTTCGCTTTTCCTGTTCACGCTCGATCTGAGCAATGCTCTTTTCTGGTGTGGGCAGATCTTCTGGCATGGTGCCGCCCAGTTCCTTAATAGTCTGGCGAACCTTCTTTCCGACCTCATAATGAGTGTCATACGCGGCCTGCTTTCCTTGGATATTCTCCCGACGAAGCTTTTCGTCCGTCTGGGTAGCACGGAAAAGGTTGGCTGCCAGCTCGGTGCTGCCCATATGATCCAGAATCTTCTGGCTCTTCTTCAGCCCCTTCCGGGCATGAATTTCCTTGGCACCAAGGCCACCATACAAGCCCTGATAGCCCTTATTCTGGAAAATGGCATAATCTCTGGGGTCCTCCACGCCGGCCATCTGAGCTGCTTCTGCCAGGGACTTGTTATGAGCAATCATTTCGTTGCGGATCGCCAGACGCTTCTGATCCTCAGAAAGCTGCTCGTAGTTATCGATCAACTCCTGCTGGCGGGTCTTGACGGCAAAGTAGGTCTGTCCAACAGCGATAACTTCTTTATTTGGATCGCCATTCATTACGACCAGATAGCACGCATAGCGCGAAAGCATTACATCATCGATTTCACGCTCGGCTCCAGAACCCAACGGCACCATTTTCGTGACCTCACGAAAATGGTCTTCTACGTCAAAGCCAGTATTCGTACAGGCCTTTTTTGCTCTTTCGATGGCTTTGTTGAAATTTTCCCATCTTGCGTATTCGAGAACACCCTGCAGTTCACGGGCCAGCCAGTATTCTTCGCCATACTCGTTTACATGCTTGATGCTTTCAAATGTCTGCTCGCTGTATTTTACAAGTTCACTCATAAGCCAAGCTCCTTCAAATACTGTGCCATCTGGGCTTCAACCACTGCGATTTCAGCCTTAATGCGCTCGATATTACCCTGTACCTCCTCAATGTCGATCAATTCTTCCTCCTCGAAGGTGTCCACATAGCGGGGAATGTTCAAGTTAAACTCATTGGCCTGGATTTCCTCGAAAGATGCCACATGTGCAAAGCGCTCTACATCTACACGCTCGGTGTAGGCGCGGAAAATGTCATCGATATGGTTCTGATCCAGTTTGTTCTGGTTTTTGTCCTTGCGATATCTCAGGTTTCCGTTTGCATCCTTCCCGGAAGCGTCAATGAAGAGGACATCGCTGGTGGCGCGGTTCTTCTTAAACACCAGAATACATGCAGGGATAGAGGTTCCGTAGAACAGGTTCGCAGGAAGACCAATTACAGCGTCCAGCAGATTTTTCTCAATGACCGTCTGACGGATACGACCCTCCGCAGAGCCACGGAACAAAACACCGTGAGGGACAACTGCTGCCATACGACCGTTGCTGCGCAGAGAGTGAAGCATATGCAGTAGGAATGCCCAGTCTCCCTTGCTGGCAGGAGGCACACCCCAATCGAAGCGATGGAACCGGTCGAGATTGGCAGTCATCTTGAACTTCTTTTCCTTGTCGCTGGCACCATCCTCTTGGCCGCCAGGGTTGAAGCCTTCCGCCCATTTATCCAGCGAGAAGGGCATGTTGGCGACAATTACGTCGAACTGCTTCAGATTTCCGTCGGAATCCAGATGTTGGGGATTGGCCAAGGTATCGCCCCAGGCAATGTCGTTGGGATTAACATGGATACCGTGGATAAAAAGGTTCATTCTGGCCATGGACCAAGAAGATCCATTCATTTCCTGACCGTAGATTGCAACCTGATCCAGATTGCCCGCCTGACGGGCGGTACGAATCAGCAGAGAAGCCGAGCCGCAAGTGGGGTCGTAGATGGAATCTCCTGCGCGCGGACCGGTTAACATGCCCATCAGTTCGGACACCATGCTCGGGGTGAAGAAGCTGCCCGCTTTCTTTCCAGCCTCGGCGGCAAATTCGCCTACCATGTATTCATAGGCGTCACCGATTACATATGCAGGATCTTCGCCGGGGCCTACCTCGATCTGAGAAGGTTCCAGGCACAGGGGCTTAAAGTCCTCCAACAATGTGCGGAGTTTTGTGACTTTCTGCTGAGGGTTGCCCAGCATGGACTCGCTGTTGAAGTTAATACTGCGGAACACGCCGCGAAGTTCGGTGTTGCTGTCCTGGATGCCCTGCAGTGCGGTATTGATCATCTCACCAATTTTGGGGTCAAAGCGATTATCATACAGGTAATCAAAGCGCTCTTTTTCACCAAGGACGAACGGAAGGTTCTTCTTAGCGCGGTCGATACGGATCTGATTTCCCCTGTATTTTTCCTCCAGTTCTCTCAAAAACTCCTTATAGGTATCATCCAGATACTTCAGAAACAGCATAGAGAGGACAAAGTCCTTATAGTTCGCGGCATCAATTGTGCCACGGAATGTGCCTGCTGCTTTCCACAGCGTCGCCTGAATATCCTGAGAAGTAGTCTTGCTCATTTTTCTTTTCCTCCACCGCTTATTATTTTCGAAGCCAACATCGACACCAAGCGGTCGTTTTCGGCCATATACTTATTTAAAAGTTGTTTCCGCTGGCGGCTTAGTTTCCAGATTGCGCCAACCTTTTGTTGCTCGACTATTGGAATAATAGGAATCGTAATCCCGGCCAGCTTTTTTACGGACACTGCCTTAATTGCTGCTGCACTACCTGTTACATGTTCTACTTGGCCAAGGATTTCTTTCAGCTCCAGAAGATATCCGAGGTAGTGCGGGTCTACATCGCCACCCGGTCTTACGACAAGCAGATTTTGAGATGCTACCATACCGACGGTTTCAAGATCTACTACATGTACAAATGAGGGATTCAATCGCTTAACAAGAATATCGCCAACCATCAGTTTCTGCTTTTCGGAAATCTCGTCATTCCGCTTTTGCCATTCAACGGCACCGATAGTGCCTGTATCGGAAAAACTGTTTGGCTGAACAACTCCATATCGATAGTTGCCGACATCCCCAAGCCCCGTCATGCCAGCCATAACTTCGGCTACTTCACCAAGGCATCTTTCAATAGGGCGCATCGGACATCCCTCCTTCCATAAACAATATAGCATCTACCGCCAAAGAAGTCAAGAATATTTTTAGTTAAGCACTAACTTTCCGTATTTTGCTATCGAGAGAATTAATATAGCTGCTATTGACGTTTAATTCGTTGTTATCGCAAAACAAAAAGCGCCCATCGGTCATCTGGCCGATGAGCGCTGCATTATATGTTCAATTATTCTGCCATGGCTTCCACTATCAATCGAGATCTAACTGCGGAGTCTCTGTTACGGTTCGCATATTCTTCCGGATCGCCATTCAAAATCAATTCTGCATAGGACAGCGGATCGTTGTAGATGAGCCAGTCCAGTTCAGACCGCTGGAAACGGCTATTCGCAACTTCGTCCTCTACAGCGGTGCAGTTAATGGAAATCATGCTGCCGTTAGAATACTTCAGCTCCACACAGGCGGTGTCGATATTAAACTCACAGGAAATCAGTTTTTTCATGGGGTGTACCTCCAAAATTTGATGTTCTGGAAGTAATGTAAGCGTGGGTTTGTGGTGTGGTATCCTTAACTGTGGGAAACATCGCTTTCCCACTTGTAAACCGTCTGCCGGGATACCCCCAGCTTGTCCCCCAGAGCCTCCTGGGAGAGCTCCAGCTCTTTCCGCCTGGCGGCGATCTTTTGTCCGGTGGTCATGGTATCATCTCCTCCCCGTCAGCCTAGCAGACGGGCGGGCCGCCCGCCACCATCCGGCGGTTTTGGTTTTGCTAACCGTGGGTTTACATGGGGGTGAAAGGGTTGGGAGGCAAGGGATTGAAGTTGGTCTTGATCTGTGCGGGAGATTTCGCCGCCCTATGTTGCAGGGTTTCGCCCTGCGGGGCGAGGTACTTTCCCAGCGATGGGAAAGCACCCAAAGGATTGCCGGGGGACGGCTCAGGATGGACACTTCGTGTCCATATTCGCCTACCTTACCCCCTCTGTCGCTTCGCGACATCTCCCCCTGACAGGGGGAGTCGGCCCCCGGTCCCCCATTACGGGGGACGCGTACCTGCTGGATTTTGCAGCATTTCCGGCGCGCAAAATCTGAGTGGTTGGTCTCAATTCCCGCCGGGCCACTGGGCCCTGGCCGGATGGAAAATTGCGTCGGCTGCAATTCCACGGCTGCGCCTAGCCTGGCCGAGCAGGTGATAGCTGGTCCGTCATCGTCGGGCCGGTCTGGGACCGGCCCCTACGAAAGAAGGAACAACTTCTGTATCCGCCGTAGGGGCGGGTGTCCTCACCTGCCCGTTCCTTCCCCTTGGGAGCCAACTCCCTTGATGGGGAGAATCATCATTTCTTTGAAGGGGACGGCTGGAAAAATCAGGCGGCGAAACGCAGTTTCGCACCAAGTTCTTTTGGTTACTTTTCTTCCAAGAAAAGTAACGCCTCCTCCCGGGTGTAACAGGTGTTGAGCACCTCCAGCAGGGCGTTGGCGGTCATATGCTCGGGCAGCTCCAGCCGCTTCAAGAGGGCCAGCCGCCGCTGGGCGCTGTCCGGGCGGCCGGTGAGGCCGGCGGCGAACAGGTCCGCCTTGGTGAGGGGGGGCTCCTGCTCCCGCGCCTCCCCCTGGTCCAGGAAGGTGGCCCCCGCCCGGCGGAGCACCTGTTCCAGCACGGCGGGGGACATGCCCTCCACCCCCAGCTTGCCCTCTTTCCCCCGCTGGCGCTTGCGCTTCTCCTTGCCGTACACGTCGGGGATATAGGCGTGTTTCAGGTACTGCCCCGGAATGGCGCTCTTGATGCGGTTCCGGATGACGAAGCCCGCCCCGTCCGAGTCGGTGAGGACAATGAGCCCCCGCTTCTCCGCCGCCCGGCGGAGGAGTGCCATCCGCTCCGGGTCCTTGAAAATGCCAAAGCCGTGGGTCTCCAAAATCAGGGTGTCCACCACCTGGGAGAGGGTATTTTTGTCGTACCGCCCCTCCACGGCGATGGCCTCTCGTATTTTCAGCATGGGAACCCCCTCACCGCCGGGGCAGGGCGGGCTTCCGGGCGGGAGCGGACAGCTCCAGCAGCAGGCTGGTGAGCAGCTGCTGCCCGTCCTGGCCGGTGGACTTCATGGCCAGGTCCGCCTCGCCGCACCGGACCACCGCCCGGCGGCACCAGGGCAGGGAGAACCGCCGGGCCGCGGTAAAAATCTTCTCCGCCTGGAAGGACCGCAGGCCCCACAGATCGGCCACGTAGGCGGCCCCTCTCCCCTTCTCCAGGGCCAGGCGGGCGGAGTACAGCTGCCGCATGTTCCGCCCCAGGGACCACAGGATCTTGATGGGGGGTTCCTGCATCTGGAAGAGCTCCCCCAGCACCTGGGCCGCCTGGTCGAATTTTCCCGCTCCAATGGCGTCGGTCATGCGGAACACCACCGTGTCCAGCTGGGGGGTGGCCACCGCGTCGATGTCCGCCCGGGTGATCTGCGTGCCCTTGGCGTAGGCCCCGATCTTCTCGATCTCCCCGATCAGGTTGGTCATCAGGTCCCCGCACAGGAAGATGAGCTCCGAGGCCAGATTGCCGTCGATGTCCTTGCCCAGGGCCCGGAACCGGCGGCGCACCCACTTCACCAGTTCCCCGGTCTCCTGGCGGGCGAAATTCACCACCACCCCGCTGCGCTTGATGGCTCCCGCCAGCTTGGTGCGGGCGTCCCCCTTGTAGGGGATCAGGTCGTAGACAAACACCAGACACACGTAGTCGGGCAGCTCCTCGAAGAGCTTGGCGTAGGCCTCCCGGTCCTTCTCCCCCGCCTTGAACAGGTCGAAGTCGGTCACCTGGACCAGGGTGCGCTGGGCCATCATGGGCAGACAGTCCAGGGCCTCCTCCAGGCGGCGGGGGGACATCTCCTTGGCGGGGATCTCATGGAAATTGAAGGTCCCCATTCCCCCGGACAAAATCAGCTCCTTGAGCTGATTCAGGCAGTAGTCCCGCAGATAGGTCTCCTCCCCGTGGAGGATATAGAGTTTTCCCGGAGCCTGTGCGGACAGGTCCTTTTTCAGCTGCTGATAGCCGGCGGTATCGGCTTTTCCTTTGGGCGGCATGTCGTCTCCTCCTGCTCTCTTGGCTTACCGGTTCAATACGCTTAAATATTTCTCGATGCGGATGCCCTTGTTCTTTTCGCTCTCGTCCCGCTCCAGCAGGATCAGGGTCTCCAGCACGTCCATGGCCCGGCGCACCGCCGACTCCAGGGGCTTTCCATTCAGAAGCTCCCCCACCAGCACGGCGGAGAACATGTCCCCGGTGCCCGGGAAGTGGACCTTGATGAACTCATAGGGGATGGTGAAGTAGGAGCCGTTTTTGTGGTTGTAGCCCCACACCACGTGGCTGCCCGTCTCCGACTCCACGCCGCTGGTCACCACCACAGACCGGGGACCGAAGGACAGCAGGCCGTCCACCACCTCCTTGGCCTCCGCCTGGGTCAGGCTCTCCTGCCCCACATACCGGCCGGTGAGGAAGGTGGCCTCCGTGAGGTTGGGGACGATCACGTCGGCCACCCCGATGAGGCGGCGCATGTTGGCCACCGTCTCCTCCGTTACCCCGTTGTAGAGCTTGCCGTCGTCGGCCATGATGGGGTCGGTCATCACCAGCAGGTCCTCCTTCCGCTGGCTGTCGATAAACTCCCGGATGATGTCCACCTGCTCCGCCGAGGCCAGAAATCCGGTGGTGATGCAGTCGAAAGAGAAACTCAGGTCCTTCCACACGGCGATGGACCTCTTCATGTATTCGGTGGTGTCCAGAATGGTGAACTTCCCGTAGTCCAGGGTGTTGGACACCAGGGCGGTGGGCAGGTTGTAGACGCTGTGGCCGAAGTTGGACAAAATGGGCAGCATGGCGGCCAGGGCCACCTTGCCGTAGCCGGGCATGTCGTTGATGATTAAAATATTTTTGCTGTTTTTGCTCTTTTCCATTGGGTTACCCTTCTTTTTCTTTTTTTCACGTGGAGATTTCGCTGCCTGCGGGCAGCGAGTGACTTTGCCCGCGGCGGCTCGTCGTCGCAATGGCCCAGGCCACCTTCTCTTGGCCCTTCGGTCCAATTCACCTTGAGTCCACTCGACTCCGTTTCCGCCTGGTGGCGAAAACTGCGCTCGTTCCCTTGCTCCTCCTCTTCCCGGCGAACCCACTTCGTTGGGCTTCGCCGGGAGGTACGAGAGAGATTACCCAAAACGCCGCCGGGGACGCGGCCGATGGACTACGGCTCCGCTTCGCTCCGCCTAGGTCCATAGGACCGCTTTCCCCGGATCCCATTACGGGGGACGCGTACTTGCTGGATTTTCCTGCGCTTCCGGCGCGCAAAATCTGAGTGGCGGTATAAATTCCTTCCGGCCCACTTCGTCGTCACGGATTCCGTATCCCTCGCTTCGCCCGGATCGGGCAAAGCTCGCTCACTCCATCGCTCCTCCTCTCCAACGCAAACCCGCTGCGCTGGGCTTTGCGTTGGGGGCCGCCTTCGGCGGCCTATTGGGTGGAAAATTACAGCCGGTGCGGGTTCACGGCTGCGCCTGGCTTCGCCGAGCTAACGGTACCGGTGCGGTTTCCGCCGCAGGAGCGACCCTTGCGGCCGCCAGAAAGCCTTCCCCCTGTCAGGGGGAAGGTGCCCCCGAAGGGGGCGGATGAGGGTGACCTCTTGGCCCGCTCACCTACCGCAGAAGCCCTAAGGACCTCCCCTATCCAAAATCCGAACCGATTTCGTTCATGCCGCAGGGGAGGGACTTGCCCCTCCCGCCGTCCCCTGAGCCGCACTTGAGCCCCACCGGCTCAAAAGGCGCGCTTCCAACCGGTAGGAGGACCACCCAAAGGTTACCGGAAACTCAGCGGCAGCGGTAATAGTACGGAAACCGTTCAGCTGAGCCGCCCGCGCCTTTGCGATTACGAGCCATGCCGCCTAATTGGCGGCCCCCGTAAAATGGGGTCCGGGGAAAGGCAACTATGAGCACCCAGTGCTCATCGGAGCCGTCCCCGGGGGCGTTTTGCCCAATCCCTCGTTACTCCCGGCGAAGCCCAGCGAAGCGGGTTCGCCGGGAAGAGGAGGAGCAAGGGAACGAACGCAGTTTTCGCCGCCAGGCGGAAACGGAGTGGAGTGGACTTTGCGACGACGAGCCGCCATGGGCAAAGTAGGTCGCCGCCCGCAGGCGGCGAAATTCCCCGCACAAAATTACTCCAAAAACTCCAGCACCACCGGATTGAACGCCTCCCAATTCCGCCGGGCCACAAAGTGGTCCCCCGGCAGGATGACCAGCTTACTGTTGGGAAGGGAGGCGGCGATGAGCCGGGTATGCTTCTCGAGAATCATATCGTTCTCCCCTGCGATGACCAGAGTGGGTATGGTCAGCCTCCCCAGTTCCTGGGGCTTGATATGGGGCTGGGTCACCATGAGATTGAGCATCTCCCAGTTGGCCTTCGCCTGCCTGCTGAACAGGCCGCACACCCCGCAGGCGCACCACCCCGCCACAATGGGGAGCTGGGTAGAAAGCTTCACCCCCGAGGGGCGGAGATTGGCCCCGTTCAGCACCAGCTTCTCCACGTACTGGGGGTATTTCAGGGCAAACAGCAGGGCGATATTTCCCCCGTCGGAGAATCCCAGCAGGTGACACCTTGTAATTCCCTTCCGGTCCAGGAACTCCTTCAAATCCCCGGCAAACTGGTCCAGGGTAAAGGGCGCGCTCCCCCGGGGACTCCCCCCGTGGCCCCGGGTGTCCAGGGCAATCACCCGGTACCTCTGAGAAAATGGCTCCATCTGCCGCTTGAAGTAGGTGTGGTCCTCTCCGTTTCCGTGGAGGAGCACCAGGGGGAACCCCTCCCCGGTTTCGATATAGTTTAAGGCAATGTCCATGCTACTCCTCCAGACCGGTGGCCGCCAGGGGGATCACGTTGATCACCGGCTCCTCATAGGGGTGGGCCGCCCGGACGGCGGCCAGGGTCTCCCGGAGCCGCTCCCCCCGGCAGCAGACCTCGATTTTCAGCTCCTCCGCCCGGCACACCTCCCCCGGCGTACCCAGGAAGGGGTCCGTCCCCTCCAGAGGCCGCCAGCAGCTGTGCACCCGGCTCCAGGACATACAGCGGTCGTAGGCCCCGATGTGCCCGGCATCCACCGACCACAGGGCCTCCCGCACCGCGTCAAAGCAGCGCTCCGGGAGGAAAATCTCCAGTTTATAGACTTCCTGTCTCATTTGCGCTCCTCCCGCTCCACGTTCTCCCAAAATTCCTCGCTCTTCACCTGGGGCAGCCAGCGGCGGCAGTCGCCCCCCCGCCCCTCCTCAAAGTGGCAGGCGGCAGCGTAGTCGCAGTAGCGGCAGGCGTTCTTCTCCGGGCCCCGCCAGAAGGGGTCGGCGGAGATGTTCCCCTCCGCGATCTCCCGGCAGATGTCCCGCAGGGTGGCCTGGATGTGCCCCCCAAGCTTGCCCAGCCGCTCCGCCGAGGCCAGGGCCTCCCCGGAGATGGCCCCGGTGGTCTTGGACACCTTCAGGGGCAGGAAGCGGTAGCCCTTCTCCCCCGGCGTCTCCATGGCGGCGAGCACCTCCGGGTCGTCCAGCACCAGGCCGCTGCGGGTGAGCTCCTTGTCCAGCTGTTTGCGCCAAGCCTCGTCGCTCATGGTGCGGCTCCCCCGGATCACCGCGTCCCGGGCGGGGAGGTAGAGCACCCCGGCCCCCTCCACCGGCCGGCCGTAGTACTTCTCGCCCCGGTCCTCCAGGGTGAACAGGTACAGGAGCATTTGCAGCCCCAGGCCGTTCCACACCTCGGTGAGGTCGAAGGATTTTTTGCCCGTCTTATAATCGACCACTCTCAAATAGAGTTTTCCGTCGTGGACCCAGCCGTCCACCCGGTCCACAAAGCCGGTGACGCTCAGGGTCACCCCGTCCACGGTGAACTCCACCGGGGGCAGCTCTCCCCGCTTGCCGAAGCCCAGTTCGAAGGAGATGGGCCGGAATTTGGAGGCGGCCAGCTCCTCGGCCACATTGTCCACCACCGCCTGGACCGACCGGAGCAGGCGGCGGAACAGGTACCGGAACCGCTCGGTCTGGTTCTCCAGCCCCCCCAGTTCCTCACGGACGTACCGCTCCACCGCCGCGCGGGTCAGCTCCCGCAGCCGCCGGCGGTTCTCCGCTCCCCCGATGGGATCGTCCCAGCCGGGGAGGACGGTCTGCTGAAACATCTCGTCCTGGAGCACGTGCTCCAGCACGTCATGGACGAAGGTGCCGTACTCCGGCGCGGTAAAGCCGGCTGGCTTGCGGGGCTCCGCCTCCAGGCCGTAGCGCATGAAGTAGGAGAAGTGACAGGACTTGTATTTGTCCATCCGGGAGGCGGACATGGGCACCCGCTGGCCATAGAGCCGGTCCACCGCCGTGGGGGACAGGTGTCCCCGCTCCCAGCGGCCCGCCCGGTCCAGCCGCTCCACCGCCGGGGCGTACTGCGGCAGCTTGGCCAGGGCGTCGTGGGCCGCCCGGCTCCGCCCCGCCTGCTCCAGGGCGGGCAGCGGGGCCGCCAGGCGGAAGGCCCCCTGGAGGTCCTCCTCCCGCTGGACCTTCAAATCGGAGAACAGCAGCTTGAGCCGCTCCGCCAGAAAGCTGGGACGGCGCTCCTCCCCCGAGGGGCTCTGGCCGGACCAGCTGACGACGAGCCGCTTTGTGGGCCGGGCGCAGGTGAGGTAGACTGTGGTCATCTCCCGGTACAGCAGCTCCTCCCCGGACTGGTTCAGCTCCAGGCCGTAGGAGGCCAGCAGAGAGCGGTCGTCGTCGGACAGCAGCCCCGGGGCCTGGGTCACCATGGGGATGGACTGGTCGTCCGCCCCCAGGAGAAAAAGCACCTGCACCGGGTGGCCCGTCTGGCGGGTGGTCTCCCCCGCCGTCACCCGGTCCAGGGAGACGGGGATGGTCCCCACGTCGTACTGGGAGAGGACCAGCCGGAACAGGGCGGCGAACTCGTCCAGCTCCATGGGGGCGTCCTCCAACTGGGCGGCGCACTGCTCCAGGCCGCCGCACAGGATGGACCACAGCTGCCGGTACTCCTCCGCCAGGGCGGGCTGGTCCCGGCGGCGGAGCTCCTCCACCCGCTCCTCCAGGCGCTCGGGCAGGCCGATCTTCTCCAAAAAACTGTAAAGGGCAATGGCCTGTCCCCATCCGGTGTGGTTGGTGTTTTTACGCAGCAGTTCCAGCGGCTCGGCCACCTGGCGGCGGGCTCGGTCCAGCCGTTTCACCAGGGCCCGGTCCTCCTTCGTCCAATCCGCCCCGTAGCCTCCGGGGTGCATGGCCCAGTCCTTCTTCTGGGTCCATCGGCTCCCCCGCAGGTTCCATTTGATCACGTAGTTCTCCAGCAGGTCCTGATCCTCCTGGCTCAGGTCGGTGAGGCCGGTCTTTAAATACCGGAACACGTCGTCGTACCGGTAGCCGTTGGCCACCGTGTCCAGGGCCGCCGTCACCAGGGTGAGGATGGGCTTTTCCAGAATGTCCGTCATGGCCGAGGAAAACACCGGGATCTCATACCGGGGGAACACCGACTCGACGAGGGGCTGATAGGCGGAAAAATCCCGGGCCACCACCCCCATGTCCCGGTAGCGGTACCCCTCCTTCCGCACCAGCTCCCGGATGCGGGCGGCGGTCCGCTCCACCTCGGCGCGGGGGGTGGAGGCCTGGAACAGCTCCACCGCGCCGCCGCATGAGACCGGCTCCGGCCGCTCCTGGGCGAAGAGCTGACGCTCCACTATCTGAAGCTCGGGGGCCTTTGCCGGGTCATGCCCGTCAAGTGTTTCTACTTCACCTGGAATTCGCTCCTGTTTGGCCAGACGGAGCAGCTGGGCGGCGGTGCGCCGGGCGGGTGAGAAAATCCCCGCCCCCCCCTCGTCCTCCTCCAGATGGTCGCAGGTGAGGGTGACGGTGACCGTGTCCGCCTGTTTCAGCAGCTCCCGCAGCACCTCCTGCTGCTGGGGGGTGAAGTCGGTAAATCCGTCCAGCCACAGGCCGGCCCCCTGGGCCCAGGGGCAGTCCTTTAGCTTCTCCGCCGTCCGGGTGAGCCGGTCCCTGGGGTCCAGGGCGGTGCGGGCGGACAGGGCCTCGTAGGCGGTGCAGATAAGCCCCAGGTCGTGCAGCTTGTCCCCCTCCCCCGCTCCGGCCTCCTCCCCCGCCTGGAGCAGGAGCTCTGGCCGGACGCAGCAGCTTTTCAGCTCGTCCACTGTGGACAGCAGCTCCTCCAGAAAGGCGGGTCGGCGGGAGGGGCGGGCGTACACGGTGAGCCGGCTGGCCACGGACCGCACCGCCCGGTGCATCATCAAAATGCGGCCCCCCGCGTCCAGCTCGGGCTCTCCCATGCCCCCCGCCGCCAGGAACACCCGGTTGCTGAGGCGGCTGAAGGAGAGCACCTCGGCGTAGAGTGAGACGCCGTCCCCCCCGAAGCGGCACAGGGCCCGCTCCGCCTCGTGGGACTGCTGCTCGGGCACCATCAGGATTTGGCGCTTGTCCGGCCCTCCCCGGCACAGCCGCTGGAGCACCTGGGTGGTCTTTCCGCTCCCGGCCCGGCCCAGAATCAGTCGCAGCATACGGCACTCCCCCTTTCATGTTTGGTCAGTGCTCTCATCATACCACACTTGGATGTTCAAAAAAAGCCCTTCTTCTCAGAAGAAGGTTTCTCTCTCCATTCCACGCAAGCCCTATGCGGCCCCTGCAAGGCGTTTCTTTTTCACGAGCAACGGGGGATTGACCGCTATACTACCTCCGGCAATCATACCCGCCTCCGGCTCAAAGCCGGAGAGGCGCCGCTGCTGCGGCGCCTCTCCATCAAATCCTCTATATTCTTTCAGTGGCTTTCTGTACCTTCCGCGCGGCCCAGGCAGCTCCGCTCCGATGGACCGCGTCTTCGGATGTCGTGTTCGGTCAGCAGCAGCCGCCGCAGCCGTTGTTGCCGCCGCAGCCATTGCCGCAGCCGTTTCCGCCCCAGCTGTTCCCGCCGCAGCAGCAGCACAGAATGATGATCAGGACGATGATCCACAGGCAGCCTCCGCCGCCAAAACCGTTATTGCAGCACCCCATTGATGAAGTACCTCCCGTTATGAAGTCTGAGCCGGCTCTCCGCCGCGCTCAGTCCATCCTATGTACCGGGAGAAAAAGGGTTACAGATAGAGGCTGTCAAATTTCATCAGAATAGTGGCCACCTCCGCCCGGCTGGCCGGGTCCTCCGGCCGGATGGTCCCGTCGCCGGAGGGGACGATGAGCTGGTTGGCCGCCGCCCAGGACACCGCCTCCCGGGCCCAGGAGGCCGTCTGTCCTCCGTCGCTGTATTGGGACAGATCCGCCCCGCCGGTGAGGCTCAGCCCCAGGTACTGCCGGGCAAAGCTGTGGAGCATCACCAGAAGCTGCTGGCGGGTGATACTCTGCTCCGGGCCGAAGGAGCCCTCTCCGGTGCCGGCGGTGACTCCCTGGACATAGCCCCAGCGCACATAGGGGGCGTACCAGCTGTCCGCGGCCACATCCCAGAAGCTGGCCTGGGCGCTGTTCAGCTCCTCCTCCGGCGAGCCCGCCAGGCGGTACAGCACTGTCACCAGCATGGCCCGGTTCATCGTCAGGTTCGGTGAGAAGGCGTCGGCGCTGGTGCCGGAGAACAGGCCGTTGGTATAGGCGTACTCCACCGCGCTCTCATACCAGTCCCCCTGTGCCACGTCCACAAAGGGCAGGGACTGCTTCCCGGAGTCTGTAAAGGTGTAGCTCCCCTGGAGCCCCAGGTACATCACGCCGGAGCGCACCGCCAGGGCGGCGGAGGTGTCCTCCCCCACCAGGTAGCGGTGACCCGCCGTGAGCCTCGTCCCGGAGGGGACTGCCGTCCCGTCGGTCACGTCGATGACCGCACCGTTGTGGGCCAGCTCCCCGGTCCCCCCATAGATCATCAGGCCGGAGCCGGTGGGCAGGGTGATGATGTCTCCCTGAGAGAGGGTGCGGCTCTGAAAGTCGGCGCTGTACAGCCCGCTTCCCGTTCCCGCTCCGCTCTGGATCTGGGCAGCGGCCTGGTCATAGGCCTCCTGCATGGCGTCGTTCTGAATCTCCTCCAGCTGGCTCTGGGCGCTGGGGAGAAATGTATCGGTGAGATAGCTCAGGGAGATCAGGCTGTCCCCGTTTCCCAGGGCCAGCGCTCCCCCGGCCAGCGCCGCCGCCAGCCCGGCCGCGCACAGGGCCAGGCGGAATTTGGGCCGTCTCATGTGGCGTCTCCCTCCTCTTCCTCGTCCTCCCGCTGGGAGATCATATAGCTCAGCGCCAGCAGGCTGTCGGAGAAGTGGACGCTCTCCACCACCACGTCAGAGCCGGGAAAGGACACCTCGTAGTTGGTAAAGTTCCAGATGCCCCGGACTCCGGCGGCCACCAGCCGCTCCCCCATACACTGGGCGGCGGATTTGGGCACCGTCAGCAGGCCCACATTGACCGGGTGCTCCGCGAGAAAGGCCTCCAGCGTGTCGGCGTGGTACACCGGCACGCCGGCAATCTGGGTGCCCACGGTGCGCTCCTGCACGTCAAAGGCGGCCAGCAGCTGAAAGCCGTTGCTGGAAAATTTGAAGTTTTCAATGAGGGCCCGGCCCAGGTTGCCCGCGCCCAGCACCACGATGGTGTGGCCCCGGTTGATCCCCAGGATCTCCCCGATCTGCTCCTTGAGCCCGTCCACCTTATAGCCGTAGCCCTGCTGGCCAAACCCGCCGAAGCAGAACAGGTCCTGCCGGATCTGGGAGGCGGTCAGCCCCATGGATTTGCCCAGGGCGCTGGAGGAGATGCGGACCACCCCCTTGCGCTGCAGCTCGGACAGCTGGCGGTAATAGCGGGGCAGTCGGCGGATGACCGCTGTGGATACCTTGGAATTCCGCTTCATAGGCTCCCCCCTTCTTTCTGATGTATTTTCCATAACAGTAGTTTACTCGAACTCGCCCTCCCTGTCAAACCCCGGATTTTTGGGGGCGGGCCCTGGGGCAATGAGAGGACCGCCGCGGCTGATCCCGTCCGCGGCGGTCCTTTTTCCGATGCCAGTGGTTTATTCCGCTGCGCCCAGATACCGCTCCCGCACCAGGCGCAGCGTCTCCGGGGCGTTGGCCGCCAGGACGGGGGTGCGCCGGTCCAGGGGGAGGAATTCCCCCTCCAGATCGCACAGGCTTCCCCCGGCCTCGGCCAGGATGATTCGGCCGGCGTTGTGATCCCAGGGGCAGGACCGCAGGGTCACGAACAGATCGGCCTCCCCCGCGGCCAGGGCGCACAGCTCCAGAGCCACCGAGCCCAGGCTCCGCACTCCCCGGACCTCCCGGGCCAGCCGGAGCAGGCCCTCCTGCCGGGGGTGGGGATTCAGCAGGGTGCGGGGCACTCCGGGGACGGTCAGCAGCAGTTCCTGCACCTCCCGCCGGCGGGAGGTATGGAGGGGCGTGCCGTCCCGGAAGGCCCCGCTCCCCGCCTGGGCCCAGTAGAGGGCGGGCCGCTCCACGTCCAGCACCAGGCCGAACAGGGGCTCCTCCCCCCTCCAGCACCCCACGGACACGGCGTAGTTCCGGTGCTGGCTGACAAAGTTGGTGGTGCCGTCGATGGGGTCCAGGTACCAGGTGCAGCCCTCCGACCCCTCGTTGGCGGCGGGGTACTCCTCCCCCACGATAATATCCTGGGGGAACGCCTCTGAAATTCCCCGGCGGAGGAACTGCTCCGTCTCCTTGTCCCACCGGGTCACCAGATCCTGATACCCGCTCTTGTGCTGGATCTCATCCTCCCGCAGGCGGCTCTCCCGCAATGCGGCGCCGGCCTGCAAGACCAGCTCCCGCGCTAAGGCAAATCGCTCCATAACTTGTCCTTCCTCCTCGTTTCGTCCCTCCAGCAAACCACATTTTGGACCGTCTGTCAAGTTTTTTCTCCGTTTTTGCATCATTGTTTCCGCCGCAGAAGCCGAAAAATAAAACCGCAGCCCGCCATTCCTGTTGAGAACGGCGGGCTGCGGTTTCTTTCCTCTCGTTATTCTCTATGTGGGACAGGCGTCTCTCTCCGCGCCGGAGCGATGGAACGCAGCGCCCGCTCCAACTCCTCCGGCCTCTGAATCCGCACCGAGGCCCCGGCCATTTCCTCCCGGCCGCCGTAGCCGTACGCGCATCCCACGCTGGGCAGACGATGCCGTCGGGCAATCTCCAGATCGGAGGAACGGTCCCCCACAACAATGTACTCCCCTGGAAACTCCCGCCGGATGGCGGGAAAGAGCTCCCACTTGGCGGGCCAGCCATAGTCCTCCGTACAATAGAACCCATCGAAGTGCCGGTCCAGGGAAAACCGCCGCCGGTGGACCTCCAGGTAGCGGCGCTGGCAGTTGCTCAGGAGAATGAGAGAGTATCCCTCATTTTTGAGCCGTTCCAGCAGGGCGGGAACACCTGGGTAGAGCTCCGCCCCTCCCTCGGCGGTCCGCCGAAGCATCTCCTGAAAAATGATCTGGCTGCACTGCTCCCGCAGCTTTTCCGGCAGGTCGGGGGCGAATTCCGCCCACATGTCTTTGGGGGACATCCCCAGCCAGCCTGCAAGCTCCTGGGGCCGCCAGTCTTTTGGGGGCCGGAAGCCCCCATCCACCAGGGTCTGATAGGCTCTCTGAAAGGCGGGAGCGTAGATTTTCAGGCAGTCATGGAGAGTACCGTCGTAGTCCAGCAGGACCCGGACCACCTTACGCCTCCAGAGAGCGGATCAAATTCACCATCTCCACCGCTCCCTCGGCACACTCGGAGCCCTTGTTGCCCGCCTTGCTGCCGGAGCGCTCGATGGCCTGCTCGATGTTCTCGGTGGTGATCACCCCAAACATCACCGGCACGCCGGTCTCCAGAGAGACGGCGGCAATGCCCTTGGACACCTCGTTGCACACATAGTCGTAGTGGCTGGTGCTCCCCCGGATCACCGCCCCCAGACAGATAACCGCATCGTATTTCCCGCTCTTTGCCATTTTGGAGGCGATCAGGGGGATCTCAAAGGCCCCGGGCACCCAGGCGGTCTGGATATCCTCCTCCCGCACGCCCCGGCGCTTCAGGCCGTCCAGGGCCCCGCCCAGCAGGCGGGAGGTGATGAACTCGTTGAACCGGGACACGACGATGCCGATCCTGATGTTTTCCGCAACCAAATTTCCCTCAAATGTTTTCATAATTCTCTCTTCCTTTCCGACGTTTCATCTGATTCTTTGAGCTCTGTCTGAGCGGCCTTCTTGCTGCGGCCTGCATTTTCCTCCGCCCTTATTATCCTGCATGGCTCCTCGCTCCACCCAGAGGCGAAACGCAGTTTCGCACAGCGTTCTTTTGCTTACATTTCTTTCAAGAAAAGTAAGTGGCCCATTTTCTCCCGCTTGGTGCGCAGGTACTTCCGGTCGTACTGGGTGGCCTCCATCTGGATGGGGACCCGCTCCACGATCTCCAGGCCGAAGTCGGCAAGCTGATACACCTTGTCCGGGTTGTTGGTCAGAAGGCGCATGGTCCTGACCCCCAGGTCCCGGAGGATCTGTGCCCCGATGTAGTACTCCCGCAGGTCCCCGGCAAAGCCCAGAGCCAGGTTGGCCTCCAGGGTGTCCAGCCCCTGCTCCTGGAGCTCATAGGCCTTCAGCTTGTTGATGAGGCCGATGCCCCGGCCCTCCTGGCGCATGTACAGCAGGACGCCCCGGCCCTCCGCCTCGATCTGCCGCAGGGCGGAGGCCAGCTGCTCCCCGCAGTCGCACCGGAGGGAGCCGAAGGTGTCCCCGGTGAGGCACTCGGAGTGGACCCGGCACAGCAGGTTCTCTCCGTCTCCGATCTCCCCCTTCACCAGGGCCACATGGTGCTCCCCGTTGAGGCGGTTCACATAGCCGAAGGCCCGGAAGTCACCGTATTTGGTGGGCAGGCGGGTCGCCGCCACCCGGTCCACCAGCTTCTCGTGGCGCTTGCGGTACCGCTGCAGGTCCTGGATGGTGATGATCTTCAGCCCCCAGGTCCTGGCCAGCTCCACCAGCTCCCCGGTGCGCATCATGGTGCCGTCCTCCCGCATGATCTCACAGCACAGCCCGCACTCCTTCAGCCCCGCCAGCCGCAGCAGGTCCACGGTGGCCTCCGTGTGGCCGTTTCGCTCCAGCACCCCGTTTTTCCTGGCCAGCAGGGGGAACATGTGCCCCGGACGGCGGAAGTCCTCGGGCCGCGCCCCCTCCTCCACACACTTCATGGCGGTGACGGACCGCTCGGCGGCGGAGATTCCGGTGGTGGTGGACACGTGGTCAATGGAGACGGTAAAGGCCGTCTCGTGGTTGTCGGTGTTCTGGGCCACCATCTGGGGCAGCCGGAGCCGCTGGACGTACTCCAGGGACATGGGCATGCAGATAAGCCCCTTGCCGTGGGTGGCCATGAAATTGACGTTCTCGGTGGTGGCAAACTGGGCGGCGCAGATGAAGTCCCCCTCGTTTTCCCGGTCCGGGTCGTCGGTGGCCAAGATCAGCCTGCCCGCCCGCAGATCGTCCAGCGCTTCTTCAATGGTGTTAAAAGAATACATGTCACTCGCGCTCCTCGCTGTTATAAGATTCCGTTTTGGGCCAGAAATTCCAGGGTAATCCCCTCTCCCTCCGGCGACTGGCCCTGAGCGGGCCGGAGGAGCTTCTCCACATATTTCCCGATGATATCGCACTCCAGATTCACCCGGTCCCCCGCCCGGCGCTGTCCCAGGACGGTGGCCGAGGCCGTGTGGGGGATGACGGAGACGGAAAACCAGTCCTGCCCCACCTGGGCCACCGTCAGGCTGATGCCGTCCACGGCGACGGACCCTTTCTCCACCACATAGCGCAGCACCTCCGGCCCCGCCTGGAGGGTGTACCACACGGCGTTGTCGTCCCGCCGGAGCCGGGTGATCCTCCCGGTGCCGTCCACATGGCCGGCCACGATGTGCCCCCCGAAGCGGCCGTTGGCCGCCATGGCCCGCTCCAGATTGACGGCGCTCCCAGGCCTCAGCTCCGACAGGGCGGAGCGGTCCAGGGTCTCGTGCATCACGTCGGCAGAGAAGCCTCCGGGCCGGAGGGCCGTCACGGTCAGGCACACCCCATTCACCGCCACGCTGTCCCCCAGCTCCAGATCCTCCAGCACAGTCCGGGCCCTCAGGTGGAGGACGGCCGAGCGGGCCCCCCGCTGAATGCGCTCCACAGTCCCTATTTCCTCAATGATTCCCGTAAACACCCGGGACCACCTCACTCTCCAGCAATAAATCACCGCCCAGCCGGGTGACCTCCCAGGCGCCCAGCCGGACAGCCTGGGCGGGGACCGGGAAGCCCTTCCCCTCCACCGGGGTCTTCGCCCCGGCGCCCCCCAGCAGCATGGGGGCCACATAGGCGTACACCCGCTGGACCAGCCCCTGCTCCAGGGCGGACCAGGCCAGGGCGCCGCCCCCCTCGATCAGGAGGCCGTCCACCTCCCGCCTCCCCAGTTCGTCCAGGAGGGCCCCCAGGTCCACATGTCCCTCCCGCTCCGGGAGGCGCAGGATCTCGCACCCCGCCGCCTGATAGGGAGCCCACCGCTCCTCCTCCCCGCAGCAGGTGGCCAGGAGGGTGGGGACCTCGCCCGCCGTGCGGACCACCTGGGCGGTGACCGGGGTGCGCAGTCGGGTGTCACAGACCACTCGCACCGGGCTGCGCCCCTCGGGCAGGCGGCAGGTGAGCTGCGGGTCGTCGGCCAGCACCGTCCCCACCCCCGCCAGGATGCCCCGGTACTGGTGCCGGAGCTGGTGGACATGAGCCCGGGCCGCCTCTCCGGTGATCCACCGGGAGGCCCCCGTGCAGGCGGCAATCTTGCCGTCCAGAGTCATGGCATATTTCAGGGCCACATAGGGCCGCTTTTTGGGAATGTAGTGGAAGAAGATGAAATTCAGCCGCCGGCACTCCTCTTCCAGTACGTGCTCAGTCACTTCCACCCCATTTTCCCGAAGCTGGGCAATCCCCTTCCCCGCCACCAGGGGATTGGGGTCCCCGGAGCCCACCACCACCCGGGCGATCCCCGCCTCCAGGATGGCCTGGGTGCAGGGGGGCTGCCGCCCCTGGTGGCAGCAGGGCTCCAGGGTGACATACAGGGTGGCCCCCGCCGGGGACTCGGTACAGCCGGCCAGAGCCTCCCGCTCCGCGTGGGCCTGGCCGCACCGGTGGTGCCACCCCCGGCCGATCACCCGTCCCTCCTTCACGATCACCGCCCCCACCATGGGGTTGGGAGAGGTCCATCCCCTCCCCCGCTCCGCCAGCGCCAGGGCCAGTTTCATGTAGTCTAAATCGTTCAAATACTCGCCTCCCAACAAAAAAGCGCCTGGAAGGAAAACCTTCAAGGCGCAGTATGGCAGGACGGAGGGGCAATCGAATCTCCCGTGAAACAAAAAACTCTGAAACGGCGTACCATTTCAGAGCATACACGAATCACGGGGCATGCAATCTCCCCCGAAACTCAAATCTTCTTCCATCCAGACTATACTGTCGGTTTTGGAATTGCACCAAATCCTGCGCCGGAGCGCTCGCGGACTATACCGCCGATCGGGAATTTCACCCTGCCCTGAAGATCCTCATTCAGTTGTGGCTTTATTATAGTCTCACAGCCGTTTGCTTGTCAACCCCTTTATTCCAGGCTTGAGACGCCCCTGTCCCAGTCCGCTGAATCCGCCTGGGAGACAGCTTTGGAAGGGCGCAGGCGAATTGACATCATCAGTGAAATAAGATATGATATGATTCACTGGATTTTTCCGGCAGGCGGACCGGCCGGCCCGCTCTGCCCCGAATCCGGTATGTTTGTAGAAGAGGGAAGGAGTTCTCATCGTGAAAGAACGAGAAACATTTGCCTCCCGCCTGGGATTCGTGCTCATCTCCGCCGGATGCGCCATCGGCCTGGGCAACGTATGGAGGTTCCCCTACATCGTAGGGCAGTACGGCGGCGCCGCTTTTGTGGTCATCTACATCATGTTCCTGCTCATCATGGGTCTGCCCATCATGTCCATGGAGTTCTCCGTGGGCCGGGCCAGCCGCAAGAGCATCACCATGTCCTTTCAGGAGCTGGAGCCCAAAGGGACCAAGTGGCACTGGTACGGCTGGTTCGGCATGGCGGGAAACTATCTTCTGATGATGTTTTACACCACCATCGCCGGATGGCTGCTCCTCTACTTCTTCAAAGTGGCCTCCGGCCAGTTTGAGGGCATGACCACCGCCCAGGTCAGCGAGGCCTTTACCGCCATGCAGACCCAGGACGTGGGAATCCAGCTGCTGTTTATGGCCCTGGTGGTGGTCCTGGGCATGGTGGTGTGCAGCCGCGGCCTGAAAAACGGCGTGGAGAAGGCCAACAAGGCCATGATGCTCTGCCTGCTGGCCCTGCTGGTGGTGCTGGCGGTGCGGGCGCTGAGCCTGCCCGGCGCGGTGGAGGGACTGAAGTTCTACCTGGTCCCCAATTTCCACAATCTGATGTACGACGCCGAGGGAAATTTCCGCCTGTTCCGGGCGGTCTATGACGCCATGGGCCAGGCCTTCTTCACCCTGAGCCTGGGTATCGGCGCCATGGCCATCTTCGGAAGCTACATCGGCCGGGAGCGGAGACTGTTCGGCGAGGCCATCAACGTGGGCATTCTGGACACCTTCGTGGCCTTCACCTCCGGCCTCATCATCTTCCCCTCCGCCTTCGCCTTCGGGGTCAACCCGGACTCCGGCCCCAACCTGATCTTCGTCACCCTGCCCAATGTGTTCAACTCCATGCCCGGCGGGCGGCTGTGGGGGGCGCTGTTCTTCGTGTTCCTGTTTTTTGCCGCCCTGTCCACGGTCACAGCGGTGTTTGAGAACATCCTGGCCTGCTGGATGGACCGGTGGAACATCTCCCGGAACAAGGCGGTGGCCGCCAATCTGGTGCTCATCCTCCTGCTGAGCCTGCCCTGCCTGCTGGGCAACAACCTGTGGAGCGGCGTGCAGGTTCTGGGCATGAGCATCATGGACTTTGAGGACTTCCTGGTGAGCAACAACCTGCTGCCCATCGGTTCGGTGATCTACCTGCTGTTCTGCTGCACCTCTTCCAAGTACGGCTGGGGCTTCGACCGTTTCCTGGCGGAGGTGGACCAGGGCCAGGGCATCCGCTTCCCCGCCCGGTTCCGGATCTACTTTACATATATCCTGCCGGTGATCGTCCTGGTCATCTTTGTTATGGGCTACTGGGACAAGTTCGGCGGCTGAGACGCCTTGCTGCACGCCAGTACGGTGTCATAAAAACGCTCCCCGGGTTCTTCGGCCAAGCCGAAGCCCCGGGGAGCTTTTTTCATGCCCGCAGCAGATAGCAGAAGTCGCCGCCGTAGGAAAACTCCAGTTGTATTTCAAAGCACTTTGACCCATAATTCAGAAATCCGCTGATCCATGCCTGATTGTATCCGTACATCTCGTCCATCACATCCACCGTCCCGCCGGGATAGCGCTCCAAAAACTCCGGGATGGACATTTTCCGCCCGGTGAAGCTGCCGAAGTTGCCGCAGAGGACGTCCTGGTACTCCAGAACATAGGCACGGCAGAACCTCCAGTCCACCCCGGTGATCCGGACGTCGCCGTCCACCTGGCAGGCATCCTCCACCCGCAGGTATCCCCCCTGAAAACAAAGCCGGACAGAGTCCCCCTCCGGCACAAGCTCCATCAGATACGCATCGTGCAGGCTGTACGGCGGCTCCGCTGTCCGCTCCTTTCGGACTGTGGTCTCCATGGCCCTCTCCCCTTTCCGCGGCTGCGCCGCCCCAATCTTCTGTCCTCAGCATACCGCATTTCCACCGGTATTGCAAGCAGACCGCCTATGTCCAAAACATAGAAAAACCCAGACCCATATTGGGTCTGGGTTTTTGTAATCTCTGAGAGAATCTTACATGGCAGCGGGCACGTGGATGACCCCCACGGGGCACTCCTTCACGCACAGCTGGCAGCCCACACACTTCTCCTGGTCGATGTAGGCCACGTTGTTCTCCACGGTGATGGCCTCTCTGGGGCAGGCCTTGGCGCACTTCATGCAGCCGATGCAGCCCGCGGTACAGGCCTTCCGGGTCTGGGCGCCCTTGTCCTTGTTCTGGCACAGGACCACAGGCTTGCGCTTGTGCTCGGGTACCACCTCGATGACGTGGTTGGGGCACACGGCGGCGCAGGCGCCGCAGCCGGTGCACTTCTCCCGGTCCACCTTGGCGATGCCGTTCTCAATGTGGATGGCGTCGAAGGCGCAGGCCCGGGTGCAGTCCCCGTAGCCCAGGCAGCCGTAGGCGCAGGCCCCGTCGCCGCCGTACAGGCCCTTGACGGCCTGGCAGCTGGAGATACCCTCGAAGGTGTAGCGCTTGGAGGTCTTCTCACAGGTGCCGGAGCAGGCCACAACGGCCTTCATCGGCACCATGCTTCCCGCTTCCACACCCATGATCTCAGCGATGGCCGCGGCGGTTTTCGCGCCGCCGGGGATGCACTTGTTGATGCCGTTCCCCTCTTCCACGATGCTCTTGGCGTAGTCGGCGCAGCCCGCGCAGCCGCAGGCGCCGCAGTTGGCCCCGGCCAGCACGCCGGTGATCTGCTCCACCCGCTCATCCACAGGGACGTACATGACGATGGAGGCAACCACCAGAATGACCGCACCGATCAGGCCGATCACCGTAACCAGCACCACCGCCATCAGAATCATCTGCATATCCATACTCTATCTCCCCCTCCTATCAGACGCCGAAGATGTTCTCGACGATACCGCCGAAGCCCATGAAGGACAGGGAGACCATCGCCGCGGCAACCAGGGTGATGGGCAGGTCCTTGAAGCACTTGGGAGGCATAGCCTCTTCCACCCGGCGGCGCACGCCGGAGAACAGCACCATGGCCACCAGATAGCCGATGCCGGCGCCGGCGGCGCAGACGATGCTCTCCAGGAAGTCATAGCCGTTGTCGATGTTCAGCACGGTCACACCCAGGATGGTGCAGTTGGTGGTGATCAGAGGCAGATACACGCCCAGAGACTTGTACAGGGCGGGGATGTACTTCTTCAGGATGCTCTCCAGCAGCTGCACCAGCACGGCGATGATCAGGATGAACACGATGGTCTGGAGGTAGCCCAGATCCCACGCGCCGCTCTCCGGGGTCAGCAGGAACATCTGAATGGGCCAGGTGGCCGCGGTGGCCAGCACCATGACGAAGGTGACGGCCAGGGACATGCCTACCGCGCTGTCCAGCCGCTTGGACACGCCCAGGAAGGGGCAGATGCCCAGGAACTGGACCAGCACGTAGTTGTCCACCAGGATCATGGAGAAAAAGATAACGCCAAGTTCGATCATCTTGCTATCCATTACGCGTTGCCTCCTTCCGCAGCCTCAGCGGGGGCGGAGGCCTTCTCCTTCTTGGGGCGGGTGGTCAGCCAGGTGGCCGCCGCCATCATCACGCCGAAGATAAAGAAGCCGCCGGGGGCGCTGGTCATAATGGTGAAGGGGTCGATGGACTCAGGCAGAACCTGAATGGCAAAGCCCTCGGGCAGGAAGGGGAACAGGCCGTCCAGCCCGGACATCCAGGTGCCGGAGCCCAGGATCTCACGGATGGTGCCCATGATGGTCAGGGTGAGCATGAAGCCAAGGCCCATGCCCAGTCCGTCCAGAGCGGAGTCCACGATGCCGTTCTTGGAGGCGAACATCTCGGCGCGGCCCAGAATGATGCAGTTCACCACGATCAGGGGCAGGTACACGCCCAGGGCCGTATCCAGTGCGGGCACAAAGGCCTTGACCAGCATCTGCACCACCGACACGAAGCCGGCGATGACGGTGATGTAGCAGGGGATACGCACCTGATTGGGGATGATCTTCCGCAGAGCGGAGATGACGATGTTGGAACACACCAGCACGAAGGTGGCCGCCAGGCCCATGCCGATGCCGTTGGAGGCCATGGTAGACGTGGCCAGAGTGGGACAGGTGCCCAGGACGAGCACCAATACGGGGTTTTCTTTCAGAAAACCGTTGGTAAATACTTTCAGCTTATTGTTGCTGCTCATCTCAACTCACCGCCTTTCAAGGAATCTGATTGTAGGCCTCAATGGCGGCGTTCACCGCATTGATGACCGCAGTGCTGGAGACGGTGGCGCTGGTACGGGCGTCCACGTCCTCGTTGAGCACCAGAGGCTCGGCGGCGGACAGGCCGCTGTACTGGGCCAGATACTCGGGGTTGTCCACCACGTTGCTGCCGATACCCTTGGTCTCGGACTGCTGGGTGACGGTGATGCCCTCGATGTTGCCGTCGGCGTTGATGCCCACCATGATCACCACGTCGCCGCCGTAGCCCTTGGCGGAGGCGGTGATGGCGGCGCCGGCGCCGTTGTCGGCGGTGTAGACGGCGGACACGCCCTCCACAGTGATGCCCTCCACGGGGCTGAAGCTATCAGCCTCGGGGAGCACCTCGGCACGGGCGGCGTTCTCCGCGGCGATGGTCGCCTCTTCAATAATAGGAGCGGTCACCTCATTGGTGGCAGCCAGAGCACCGGTCACCACCACGCAGATCAAAGAAAGCACCACGATGGGTTTCCAAATACGATTCCAGTTGTTCATTTCCCGGCACCCTCCTTGTTCTTCTTGACTTTGGCGATGCCCAGGCGGTCCTGACGGGTGAGAACCTCAATGTAGGGGACGGTCAGGTTCATCAGCAGGATGGAGAAGGACACGCCCTCTGCCATGGTGCCCAGGAACCGGATGGCGCAGGTGATGATGCCCAGACCCAGGCCGAAGATTAGCTTGCCCTTGGTGGTGGTGGGCGAGGTCACATAGTCGGTGGCCATGAAGAAGGCGCCCAGCAGCAGGCCGCCGGAGAGCAGCTGATAGATGGGGTCCTCTCCCGCTACCAGGGACAGCACCGCCACGGTGGCCAGATAGGTCACGGGGATGGTGGGGCTGATGACCTTGGTGGCAATGAGGAAGATGCCGCCAATGAGAATGGTGATGGCGCAGGTCTCGCCCAGCACGCCGCCGTGGGTGCCCAGCAGCAGGGTCATGTAGCTCTCAGAGCCCACCTGCCCGGCCACGGCCAGGGGGGTGGCGGAGGCGAAGGCGTCAATGTTATTCACCGGATGGGGGTAGCTGGACATGGCCCCGGCAAAGCCCATGGCCATGGCGATACGGCCCACGATGGCGGGGTTGGCGAAGTTGTAGCCCAGGCCGCCGAAGAGCTGCTTGACCACCACGATGGCGATGAAGGCGCCCACAATGGCCATCCACCAGGGGAGGGTGGCGGGCATATTGAAGGCCAGCAGCATGCCGGTGACCACGGCGGAGAAGTCGCCGGTGGGGTTCTCCCGGTGCATGAGCTTGCAGTAGCCCCACTCAAAGAAGACGCAGGCCACCACGGTCACAGCCACCAGGATCAGGGCGTTGATGCCGAAGATGATCACCGAGGCGATCAGGGTGGGGAGCAGCGCCAGGCACACCCGCTGCATGATCTTCTGGGTGGTGTCGGTGCTGGTGATATGGGGGGCCGCAGTTACGATGAGCTTATTGTTGTCCATCACTTCTTACCTCCATTCTTCATGAGGATCTTTGCCAGGGCAATGGAGGGGGCCAGAGGCCGCTTGGCGGGACAGACGAAGGAGCAGGTGCCGCAGCTCATACACAGGTCCGCGTTGAGCTCCTGGAGCAGCTCCACATCGCCCTTCTCATAGGCCTTGACAATGTCCTTGGCCGCCAGGCCCAGGGGACAGGCGTTGACGCACCGGCCGCAGTGGATGCAGTTGGTCTTCTTGGGCAGATGGGCCCACGCCTCGGAAAAGGCCAGAACAGCGTTGTTGTTCTTCAGAATGGGCTGGTCCAGACTGGCCACACAGGTGCCCATCATGGGGCCGCCGTACAGCACCTTGCCCGGCTGGGCGGTGAGGCCGCCGCAGAAGTCCAGCAGCTCCTGGATGGGGGTGCCAATGATGACCTCCACGTTCTTGGGCTCCTTGACAATGTCGCCGTCCACGGTGAGGCGCTTGGTGGTCAGGGGCATGCCGGTCTCTAAGTACTTGCCCACGAAGGCGGTGGAGGTGACGTTCATCACGATCACGCCCACGTCGGAGGGCAGGCCGGGGAAGGGAACCTCCCGGCCGGTGCAGGTCTCAATGAGCACCTTCTCAGCGCCCTGGGGGTAGCGGCAGGGCAGCTGCTTGACCTCGATGCCGGCCACGTCGATGGCGGACTGCATCTTGGCGATGGCGTCGGGCTTGTTGCCCTCGATGCCGATGATGCACTTGGGGATGTTCAGATACTTCATCACGGCCTTGATGCCGCTGAGGATGAAGTGGGTGTCCTCCAGCATGCACCGGTGGTCCGAGGTGATATAGGGCTCACACTCGGCGCCGTTGATGAGAAGGGTGTCGATCTCATCCAGGTTCTTGGGGGACAGCTTCACCGCCGTGGGGAAACCGGCGCCGCCCAGGCCCACCAGGCCGCTGGCCCGGATGGCGTCCGTGAAGGACTTGAAGTCTGTGACCTGGGGGGGAGCGATGGAGGGGTCCACCTTCTGCTCCCCGTCCGGGGTGATGACCACGGTGGTCTGGGTCGACCCGTTGGACCCCACCATGGTGGAGATCTCAGCAACGGTACCCGACACGCCGGAGTGGATGTCGGAGGACACAAAGCCCCCTGCCTTGCCCACCACGGTACCTACGTACACCTGATCGCCCTTCGCCACCACAGGGGCCGCCGGAGCGCCGATGTGCTGGTTCATAGACAGGACGATCTTTGACGGAAGCGGCATGGCCACCGTCTCAAGGCCGGCGGTCCGCTTCTCATGCGGCACGCCCGCGCCCTGCGCAGAGCGTTTGAGAAATTTGCTCATTCGGATTTCAACCTCCCTATACTGCAATCGCTGGGGAAAAATAGTCGTATCTCTCCTGCCGGCGCTCCACTCTCCCACGGGAGCTCGGTCCGGCCCTTCTTTTCAGCCCTCCCTAGATCCGTTCTCTGCAATTTTTGGCCCCTCCACGGCACAGCAAAACCCGCCGGTCTCTCCCCTTGTGTGAAAAACCGTCGGTTTTCCTGGCGCGCCCCGCCGGTCCTCCCGGAGCGGAGCGCCCTCCAGCCGTCTCGGAGCTGTGCGGCCGCTGACCGCGGATCGCCCCACAGGCGGGGGCAATCATTGGCTTTTATCATACACCCTTTTTGTCAAAAATGCAATCGTTCTTTTCCCGGATTGCATCCCTTTGTCTCAAAAAAATTCTCACATTTTTTGAAGAAATTTCAGCGGTTTTCCTCCCGGCTCCGCCGCCTGAACACAGACGGACCGGCACAGACGCCGTCTCTGTGCCGGTCCGGATTTCCAACCATACTGATAATAATGTCTGACAGAGATTCTCTCAGTCCTCGTCCGCCGCCGCGTCGTACATGGGACGGCCGCCGGAGGAGGTCTGTCCACCCGCGGTGGAACTGGCCGCCGCCCGGAACCGGGCCCGGGACTGCTTGATCTCGTTGTATGCCTCGGCCACCGCCTCCTCAGTGCGGCGCAGGGCGTCCTCACAGTACTCGTTGGCCGAGCGCTTCAGCTCCCGGCTGCGGTCCTCCGCCTGCTGCATGAGCTCGTTGGCCCGCTGTTTGGCCTGGAGGAGGATGGTCTCCTCCGAGAGCACCTGCTTGGCCTTCTCCTCCGCCTGACGGCGGATGGCCTCGGCCTCCCGCTTGGCGGAGGCGATCAGGTCCGCCCGGCTGGCCATCACCTTCTTGGCCTCGGACAGTTCCACCGGGAACTGAGCCCGGATGTCGTCGATCAGGTCCAGGGCACGGTCCCGCTCGATCATGCAGCGGTCGCTGGACAAAGGCACGTTCTTGGCCTCGTCCACCATATCAAATAACATGTCCAGCAGCTCTTCCACTCCGCTTGCCATGGTCAATCCTTCCTTTCCTGCAATTCCTGCATCCGCCGGTTCACATCGTCCACGATCTCCCTGGGAAGGAACTCTCCCAGATCGGCCCCGTACCGGGCCATCTCCTTGACGATGGTGGAGCTCAGGTATGTATATTTCTCGCTGGAGGCCAGGAACATGGTCTCCAGACCGGGGTTCAGCTTCCGGTTGATGACCGCCATCTGGACCTCCTGCTCAAAGTCGGACACGGCCCGCAGGCCCTTGACCACCACATGGGCCCGGCGGCGCTTGGCGTAAGCAGCCAGCAGACCCTCGGAGTAGTCCACCTCCACGTTGGGAAACCGGGCGGTGGCCTTTTTCAGCAGCTCCACCCGCTCCTCCGGGGTAAACATCCCCTGCTTTTTGGAGTTGATCATCACACAGACGATCAGGCGGTCAAAGCAGGCGGCGGCCCGCTTGATGATGTTCAGATGACCCAGGGTCACCGGGTCAAAGCTTCCAGGGTAAATGGCAGTCTTCATGGACGGCGCTCCCCTCCGTTTCTCCGGTACACCGTCAGCTTGATCTTTCCGTACCGGTAGTCTTTTCCACGCTCATAGGGCTGAGATAAGTCGGGCAGCACCTGTTCCAGCGGACTTTCGCAAATCATTATACCATGTTCCCGGAGAATGTCAAATGCCGCGATGGTCTCCATGGCCCGCTCCAGAAGGCCGCTCTGATAGGGCGGGTCCAGGAAGATCACATGGAATTTTTCCCGGCAGGACATGAGGTAGGAGATGGAGTCCCCCTGGACCACCTTCCCCTGCCCGGTCAGGCCGGTGAGCTTCAGGTTCTCCCGGACCAGGGCGGCCGCGTCCTTCCGCTGGTCCACAAAGGTGCACCGGGCCGCCCCCCGGGACAGGGCCTCGATGCCCAGCTGCCCGGTGCCGGCAAACAGGTCCAGAATGTCCCGGCCGGGGACCTCAAACTGTACGATATTGAACAGGGCCTCTTTCACCCGGTCGGTGGTGGGGCGGGTCTCCATCCCCTGCAATTCGTTCAACCGCCGCCCGCGGGCGGAACCGGAAATCACGCGCATGTCTGATCTTCCTTTCGTGGCATGAATTTCACTCGAGTCTGGTCTCCCAGTGCTCCGCCCCGCGGGCCTCAAAGCACATCCGGAGCTGCTCCGGGGTGGTCTTTTCCAGGTCCAGCTCCGGAAGCTCATTTAAAGAGAACCAGCCGCTCTCGCTGGTCTCCAGGTTCTCCCGGAACTCCCCGCCCAGGAGGGTGCACAGGACGAACACGATGCACACCTTCCAGGGGTAGAGGGTCTCGTGGTGGTTCTCCCCGTCCTGGAGGGCGATGACCCGGTCAGGCCGCACCTCCAGCCCGGCCTCCTCCCGGACTTCTTTTATGACATTTTCTCTCACCGAGACGTCCACGTCCACCCAGCCTCCGGGCAGAGCCCACCCTTTGGGCTCCCGCACCAGCAGGACGCGCTCCCCCTGAAAGACGGCGGCCCTGGTGGCCAGCTTGGGGGTCTGGTAGCCCGTCTCATTGCAGAACCACCCCTTGACCTGCTCCAGGGGCAGGTCCGTCTGCTGGGCCATCATCTCCGCGGCGATCTCCCGGATGCGGGCGTACCGCTCCCGGTCAAACTTGTCCTTTCCATAGTACAGCCCCGCCTGGGCCAGGCTCTGGAGCTCACTGGCCCACTTCAGCCACGGTTCTCCCTGTTTCACGTGCCGCCCATCTCCATTCCTAATTTCTAATTCCTGACCCCTGATCCTCCCGGAAGTAGTGGTACACCGCCTGGGCGGTGTTCTTGGGCACCACCTGTTCCAGCTCCTCCAGGGGGGCCTCCCGCACCGCCTTGACGCTCTTGAAGTGCTTCAAGAGCTGGGCCCGGCGCACCTCACCCACCCCGGGGATCTTGTCCAGGGTGGAGCCCTGGACCCGGCCCTTCCGCTGCTGGCGGTTGAACTCGATGGCGAAGCGGTGGGTCTCCTCCTGGATCTGCCCGATGAGGGCGAACACCGCCGGGATGGCCTGAATGCCGATCTCCCGGCCGTCGGGGGCCACCAGGGCCCGGGTGCGGTGGCGGTCGTCCTTCACCATGCCGAAGGCGGGGATGTCCAGGTTCATGGCCTCCAGCACCCGCTGGGCCACCCGCACGTGGTTTTCACCGCCGTCGATCAACAGCAGATCCGGTTTTGTATTGAACTTCTCGTCCCCGTCCAGGTACCGGCGGAACCGCCGGGTGAGCACCTGCTCCATGGAGGCGTAGTCGTCCGGGCCGTTCATATCCTTCAGCTTGAAGTGCCGGTAATCCCGCTTCAGGGGGCGGCCGTTCTCAAAGACCACCATGGAGGCCACGATGTCGTCGGAGCCGGTGTTGGAGATGTCGTAGGACTCCATCCGCCGGGGCGTCTCGCCGAGGCCCAGCATCTTCCCCAGCGCCTCCAGCAGCTTGTTCTGCCGCTCCTCCCGGGTGGTGGCCCGCTCCACCTCCTCCACGGCGTTCTGGTTGGCCAGCTTGATCAGATCCATCTTGGCCCCCCGCTGGGGGGTGACCAGCTCCACCCGGTACCCCACCTGCTCGGAGAGCATCCGGGTAAGGGGTACCTGGTCGGACAACTCGCAGGGCAGCAGAATCTGCTTGGGCAGGCGGGTGCGGCCCCCGTAGTATTCCCGGATGAGGGAGGACAGGACCTCGTCCTCGTCCTCCTCCATGGGGGTCTCCAGCAGCTCCATGTCCTTGGCCGCCAGGTCCCCGTCCACATAGTGGAGGACCACAAAGCAGCTCTTGGCCGTTCCCCGGAAGAAGCCCGTCACGTCGGTGTCCGCCAGGGAGCCGGCCACCACCTTCTGCCGGGCCCCCAGCAGTTCGATGGCCCGCAGCCGGTCCCGGATCTCCGCCGCCTTTTCAAAGCGCAGCTCCTCCGCCGCCGTCTCCATCTCGGCGGTGAGGTCCGCCTTCACCTCTTTGAAGCGGCCCTCCAGCAGGGAGACCGCCTGGGCGACGGCCTCGTCGTGCTGCTCCTTCAGATTTTCCGAGCGGCAGTAGCCGTCGCACTTGCCCATGTGGAAGTTGAGGCAGGGCCGCTCCTTTCCGATGTCCCGGGGGAACTTCTTCCGGCAGGAGGGCAGGCGCAGGGCGGTGCGCAGGGCATCCAAAATGTTCTGGGTGCTGTGGCGGCTGGCGTAGGGGCCGAAGTACCGGGCCCCGTCCTCCGCCACCCGGCTGGCCAGGGAAAATCTTGGGTACTCCTCCCTGGACAGACGGATATAGGGGTAGCCCTTGTCGTCTTTCAGAAGGATGTTGTACCGGGGCTGGTGGCGCTTGATGAGGGAGTTCTCCAGCACCAGGGCCTCAAACTCGCTGTCGGCGATGATAACGTCAAAATGGTCGATCTGGGACACCATGGCCCGGGTCTTCTCCGTGTGGGAGGCCAGGTTGGCAAAATACTGGCTCACCCGGTTTTTCAGGGCCTTGGCCTTGCCCACGTAGATGACCTTGCTCTGGGCGTCCTGCATGATGTATACGCCCGGCTTGAGAGGCAGGCTGTGGGCTTTTTCTTTTAATTCGTCAAAGGTCATAGTTGCTTTTCCTGCCTCCTTTTTATGCACTCGCGGGAACTTCGCCCTCTGCTCCATCTAAGCCTTCCCCCTGGGGGAAGGTGGCCCCGAAGGGGCCGAATGAGGGGGCGATGATTGAGCTCCTTCGTCCGTTGCGGAGGGATTTCGCCGCCTGCTCCCTCCCAAGCCTTCCCCCTGGGGGGAAGGTGGCACGGCGAAGCCGTGACGGATGAGGGGGC
>ERZ1643247.658-NODE-658-length-39799-cov-5.188205_pt1 | contig 39799 bp, 38 predicted proteins | sample MGYA00579264_ERZ1643247 | MGnify/ENA primary metagenome ERZ1643247 (study PRJEB29033, sample SAMEA4952262) | chicken gut metagenome | biome: Broiler Chicken; feature: Gastrointestinal Tract; material: Caecum | place: Ireland | collected 2018 | study: Broiler... | reverse complement strand
GGTACCGTGCAGATGATATCCTCAAAATCTGATGTGCATCGCTTGATGATTGCGGCGGCACTGGCAAATGGACCGACAGAGATTTTTCTCAACGGAAGGTCAGAGGATATTGATGCGACAATAACATGTTTACAGGCATTAGGAGCACAATTTACATGTGAGGAACATCGTATTGTGGTGCACCCGATTACGGAGGAACATGCGGATTTTGCGGTGCTTGACTGCGGAGAAAGCGGTTCTACACTGCGGTTTTTGCTTCCGGTCGCGGGAGCCTTGGGACGCAATGCGTTATGGGAAGGCAGAGGCAGACTGCCACAGCGTCCGATTGGTATTTTAACGGATCTATTGCGAGGACATGGATGCAAAATGACAGGTGCGCATCTCCCGCTGGAAATGAGTGGGCAGTTGACCGGTGGCACTTATTCTCTGCCGGGGAATGTCAGTTCTCAGTTTATTACGGGACTGTTGTTTGCGCTGCCGTTGCTGGAGGAAGACAGCGATATTAGACTGACCACAGAACTGGAATCTATGGGATATATTGCAATGACACTGCATACACTGGAGCGGTTCGGTATTGTAGTGGAGCGAACGGCAAACGGATTTCATGTGCCCGGCAGGCAGAGATATCATTCACCGGGAACACTACAGGCAGATGGAGATTGGTCGAATGCAGCGTTTTGGCTGGCAGCAGGAGCGATGGGCGGCAGTGTGACCTGCAGTGGACTGCAGATGCAAACGGCGCAAGGCGATCAAGCCATTTTGGAATTGCTGCGGCGGTTTGGTGCGCAGATTGAAATAGAAGGAGATGCAGTGACTGTGTGCCATGCGTCTCTGAAAGCATGTGAGATAGATGCGGCGCAAATTCCTGATCTGGTTCCGGTTTTATGTATGGTTGCTGCAGTCGCAGAAGGGACAACCGAGATCCATCACGCTGGTCGTTTGCGGATCAAAGAAAGTGATCGCTTGGCAGCAATGGCGGATTGCCTGCATCGCTTTGGAATACGGGTGGAAGAACTGTCGGAAGGCTTGCGCATTCATGGCGGTAAGTGGAAGTCAGAAAGTAGTGAAGTACAGATTGATGCTTATGGCGATCATCGAATTGTGATGGCAGCGGCAATCGGTGCTGTTGCTTTAGAGCGAGAAGTGATGATCACAGGTGCGGAGGCTGTGGCAAAATCATATCCGACGTTTTTTGCGGAATTCACTAGATTAGGAGGTGACGCGGATGTCCTCTAATTTTGGAGAGCGTATCAAGATTTCTATCTTTGGACAGTCGCATTCAGAAGCGATTGGGGTTGTGATAGATGGATTGCCTGCAGGCGAGGAAATTGATTTGGAGGCAGTGTCTCGCTTTATGAAACGGCGGGCGCCTGGTCAGCATAAATATTCCACAACTCGGAAAGAAGCCGATATACCGGAAGTGGTATCGGGATTGTTTGAAGGCAAAACCTGCGGTGCACCTTTGTGCGCGGTGATTCCGAATACCAATATGCGATCTAAGGATTACACAAATTTGATGAAAACACCCAGACCGGGGCATGCAGATTATACAGCGGCAGTAAAATATGGCGGATTTCAGGACTATCGCGGCGGCGGTCATTTTTCTGGCAGGCTAACGGCACCGCTTTGTTTTGCCGGAGCAGTCTGTATGCAGATTCTGGCGCGAAAAGGGATTCAAATCGGCGCACATATTCTTTCTATCAAGGAAGTGAGAGATGACGCTTTTGATCCGGTGCAGATTTCTGCGGAAATATTGCAGGAGATAACCGAAAAGGTATTTCCGGTATGCAATGATGCCGCAGGAGAACGGATGCGGGAAGTGATAGAAGATGCAAGACTGGCACAGGATTCTGTGGGCGGTGTGATAGAAGCGGCGGCGATCGGACTGCCGGTTGGATTGGGAGAACCGATGTTTGACGGACTGGAAAGTAAGCTGGCAGCCATCTTGTACGCTATTCCGGCGGTCAAAGGCGTGGAATTTGGAAAAGGCTTTGCGGCAGCAGCGTTGATGGGATCAGAAAATAACGATCCGTTTTATTATGATGCAGATGGCAGGGTGAAGACATCTACCAATCATCATGGCGGAAGTTTGGGTGGAATTTCCAGCGGAATGCCTTTGGTATTGCGGACTGCGTTCAAACCGACGCCTTCTATTTCCCAGGAACAGCAGACGATTGGTCTGGATACCCGACAAAATGAAACGATTCGTATCATGGGACGGCATGATCCCTGTATTGTGCCAAGAGCCGTACCCTGTGTAGAGGCGGCGATGGCAGTGGCATTATTGGATTTATATTATATGCAGAACAAATGAAAATGAAACAGGACAATAAAGGAGGATTTTTCAAATGCAGTTGGAAGAATTGAGAAACAAGATCAATGAAATTGACGATCAAATGGTGGATTTATTTGTAGAACGCATGAAAGTTGCGGCACAAATTGGCGGCACAAAGGCAGAAAACAACCTTCCGGTACTGGATAAGAGACGGGAGCGCACTGTGCTGCAAAAGGTAATGGAACGTGCAGGGGAAGAATTCGAACTGTATACGAATACACTGTACCAAACGATGTTCGATGTCAGCAGAAGCTATCAGGCAGGGTTACTGATTCAGGAAACACCGTTGTCGGAAGAAATTCTGAAGAACACAGAGCAGCCGTTGCTGGAATTCCCCAAAAAAGCAGTGGTTGCCGTGCAGGGAACCGAAGGCTCCTATGCAGAAAGTGCTTGCGAACGCTTATTTGGTATGCCGAATACGATGTTTTTCAACCGCTTTGAAAATGTCTTCCATGCAGTGGAAACTGGACTGTGCCGTTATGGTGTTCTTCCAGTGGAAAACAGTTCCGCAGGCTCTGTGACGGAAGTGTATGATTTGATGGTAAGTCACAAATTCTATATTGTCAGAAGCCTGAAATTGCGCATCAATCATGCGCTTTTGGCAAGACCCGGCGTGGAGATAGGACAGATCAAAGAAATCATTTCCCACGAGCAGGCATTGAGTCAGTGTAGCGAATTTTTGAAATCTATGCCGAATGTAAAGGTGACCGTATTCGAAAATACCGCTACAGCAGCACAGTATGTAGCAGAAAGCAATCGGGATGATATTGCGGCCATTTCTTCTCCGGAATGTGCAAAGTTATATGGATTGCATGTTTTGAAAGATGTGATTCAAAACAACCCAAATAATTATACACGGTTTATTTGCATTGCGAAGAATATGGAAATTTATGCAGGTTCTAATAAAATTAGTCTGCTGCTTTCCGTTTCCCATCGCCCTGGCTCTTTGTATCAAATGCTTGGAAAAGTTGCCTGCCGTGGGATCAATTTAAGTAAGTTGGAAAGTCGCCCCATACCGGGAAAAGATTTTGAATTCCGTTTCTATTTTGACTTAGATGCTTCCGTATTCTCTAAGGAAGTGATCACACTGCTTAAGGATATGGAAATTGCTGCCGACCAGTTCTCTTTCTTGGGTTGCTATTCGGAAATCGCGTAAGGCGGTGGGATAATGAAAGTTTTGGTGTTGAATGGTCCTAATCTGAATATGCTAGGGATTCGGGAAAAACAAATCTATGGTACGCAGACATATGAGGATTTGAAAGAAATGATTGACACATATTGTCAAAGAGAACAGATAGAGGTAGAAATCTTTCAGTCAAATCACGAAGGCGCGCTGGTGGATCGCATCCAGCAGACGTATTTTGATGGAACGCATGCGATTGTCATCAATCCGGCGGCGTATACCCATACAAGCGTTGCGATTTTGGATGCGCTAAAAGCAGTTCAGCTTCCAGCAGTGGAGGTGCATTTGTCGGATGTCAGCAGTCGTGAGGCGTTCCGACAGATTTCGTATGCAGGAATGGCATGTGAAAAAACCATTATGGGCAAAGGTTTTGCGGGATACTTGGAAGCGCTGAAGTATTTGAAAGAAGCTCACGACAAATAAACGGTTGAGAAAAACGGAAAAACCGGAAAGATACAAAAGAAAGGAGCAAACGTATGATTTCAACGAAGATGAAAGAGATGGTAGAACAAAGCGCCGCTTTGAGTGCGATGTTTACAGAAGGCAAACGTTTGGCAGAAATTTATGGGGCGGAGAATGTCTATGACTTTGGTATCGGAAACCCCAATGTGCCGGCGCCGGAAACCGTGCGTAGTGCTGCAATGGATTTGTTGCAGCATACGGATGTGCTGCAGCTGCACAGTTATACAGACAGCAGCGGAATTCCGGCAGTACGCAAAGCGATTGCCGACAGCCTGAATCGGCGGTTTGGCAAAGCATATACAGAACAGAATCTGATTATGACAGTAGGCGCTGCCGGTGGATTAAATGTCATCTGCAAAACGTTGTTAGATGCGGGAGAGGAAATCCTGACGTTTGCACCTTATTTTGGAGAATACGACAATTATGCAAAAAACGTGGGAGCGGTGCTGCGTGCAGTGCCGCCCAATCCGCCGGATTTTTTGCCGGATTTGAATCGAATGGCAGAGATGATTACGCAGCGAACCAAAGTTGTGCTGATCAATTCTCCGAACAATCCGACTGGGGTGATATACGACGCAGAGACGATAGCAAAGCTGGCGGACGTTTTGGAGCAAAAAGAAAAGGAATTTGGAACGTCTATTTATCTAATTTCGGATGAGCCGTATCGAGAGTTGGCATATGACGGCAGACAGGTGCCTGATGTAACGACATATTATCATAATGCCATTGTAGTATACTCCTATTCCAAATCGTTATCCCTTCCGGGTGATCGGATCGGCTATTTGTTGATTCCTTCGACGGTGGATGCGTTTGAAGAGGTGATAATGGGAGCCGGAATTGCCAATCGTGTGTTAGGGTTTGTCAATGCACCTGCGTTGCAGCAAATGATTGTAGCGAGATGCTGCGAGGAAGTGACCGATGTTGCATTTTATAATGGAAATCGTGACTTGTTGTACCAAGCGCTGCGGGAATATGGATATGAATGCGCGAAACCGCAGGGAGCATTTTATCTGTTTGTACGGGCACTGGAAGAAGATGATGTTGCATTTTGCGAGCGGGCGAAGCAATATCGGCTGTTACTGACGCCGGGTAGTGCCTTTGGCTGCAAAGGATATGTTAGAATATCGTATTGTGTGGCGAGAAAAACCATCGAGCAGGCACTTCCGTCCTTTCTGGCTTTAGCAGAATCCTATCAGAAAAAATAGAAGATACCTAGAGAAATTGCCTTGACAATTTTTGAGCAAAGAAAATCAAGAAGTGCTTAAAATACCGTTTTCCAAAAGAAAACGGTATTTTTTTGTGTACAAAATTTAACGGGAGGAAGTCAGTAGATTCGATATGGCGGGAGTCGTAGATGCTGGAATGGTAGGTGAAACATTAGAAACTTTTCTTGGTGTGATGGCAGAAGTACGTAGGGGATGGTTATTTGTACCTGTTATACAAGAAGTAAACCAATCGAATTATCTTTTATTACAATCCAAGAGAACCAATGGAGATTGTTTTTGTACTTCTTTGCTGTATGGAGATGAATCGGAATGCATACAGGCGCAATATGACATGAAGGATATCATGGGAGGCTATGGCATATATGTTTCCGCAAAAAACCCTGTGGGTGGAGCGTGGTGGCGGCGGGGAGGAATGGCAGATACTGTTTTATGGAAAAAGAGGAGGAAAGAAAGGATTTTGTATGGAAAAAACCTTGAAAAAACGGGATTTCTCCCGGAAAAAAAGCGGAAAAAAACCTTGTATTTTTGTTACGGTTATATTACAATGTGGTTAGTAGTGGTATAAAGTGGCGGGTTTTGGAGAAAAAATGGTAAATTTTTAGATGGAAAGGTGAAAGGTGGTGAGGCAGAATGTTTCTGGGGGAATATCAGCATTCGATTGATACCAAAGGGCGTTTGATTGTTCCTGCAAAGTTTCGAGAGGGGCTAGGAGAACATTTTGTCGTGACCAAAGGACTGGACAACTGCTTATTTGCCTATCCACAGGAAGAATGGAAAGTTTTTGAAGAAAAACTCAAACAACTGCCGCTGACCAGTTCTGGAGCAAGAAAATTTGTTCGATTCTTCTTCGCAGGAGCGGTGGAGTGTGATTTGGACAACCAGGGGCGTATTATTCTTCCTGCCAATCTGCGAGAATATGCCGGGCTGAAAAAAGATATTGTTTCCATCGGTGTGAATAACCGGATTGAAATTTGGAACAAAGAAGCTTGGAAAGAATACAACGAAGAAGAAAATTTCATTAGCAATGATTTGGCTTTTGAAATGGAAAATCTAGGTATCTAATGCGGCAGAAAGGATAGGTGTTGGCATTGGAATTTCATCATATTTCCGTTTTGCTGCAGGAGTGTATGGATGGGCTGTGCATTCAGCCGGAAGGCATTTATGTGGATGGAACCATGGGCGGCGGCGGACATTCTTTGGAAATTGCCAAACGGCTGAATGGTGGACGCCTCATTTGTATTGATCAAGATGAAAACGCTCATGTAGCGGCGAAAGAAAGATTGCGGAACGAATTGGACAAGATTACATTTGTTCGAGATAATTTTGGCAATATTGGCGCAATTTTGGACAATCTTGGGATTGAGAAGATTGATGGCATGCTGTTGGATATCGGTGTGTCATCCCATCAGCTGGATGAAGCAGAGAGAGGCTTTTCGTATCAGCAGGATGCACCTTTGGATATGCGGATGGATACCAGTAAACCGTTTTCTGCATATGATGTGGTTAATACGTACAGCGAAGAGGAATTGAATCGGATTTTCTTTACCTATGGAGAAGAACGTTGGGCAAAACGCATTGCACAGTTTATTGTGGCAGAACGAGCACAACATCCCATTATGACCACAGGAGAATTGGTAGACATCATTAAAAAGGCAGTACCAAAAGGCGCCAGAAAGGATGGTCCCCATCCAGCAAAACGTACATTTCAGGCAATTCGCATAGAAGTGAACGGAGAATTGGATGTGCTGGAGCGTGCGATTGCCCAAGCATCGGCACGTCTGAAGCCGGGTGGGAGACTGTGTATCATTACGTTCCATTCTTTAGAAGATCGGATCGTGAAAGAGGCTTTTCGAAAACAAGAAAATCCGTGTACTTGTCCTCCGCAGTTTCCGGTCTGTGTATGCGGAAAGAAGCCGACGGGGAGAATCATAACCAGGAAACCGATTGTACCATCCAAGGAAGAGTTAGCGGTTAACCACCGTTCCCGCAGTGCAAAGCTGCGTATTTTGGAAGGGGTGGAAGAATAAACAGAAAATGAGGTGTGTCACCGTGGCAGGAAGGAAACAAAGTAAATCAACACCAAAAGCATATCGAGGTTCTTACTATACATATGGCAACGTAGCGTATGATATGCAGCCGGAATTTCAGCCGTATTATGAGAAGGAGCAAAGACAGCAGGAACAAAAAGAAGCCGCAAGACAGGCGGCGGCAGAACGCCGGGAAAACCGCATCCATGCGTTTTGGGTAGTGTTGGTCATGCTGGTGATGTTTCTTGGCTGTATTGCGTTTATGGGGGCACATGTTATTGTTGCGAATCAAGAGGTTCAAATTCGCCAACAGAAAAGCGATTTGGCGGCGCTGAAATCACAAAATGCGATTCTGGAAGCGGAATTGGCAGAACAGATTGATTTGGAATATATCAAACAGGAGGCCATGGGACGCTTGGGAATGACGGAACCGCAGCCGTACCAGATTGTGTATATCGATGTTCCGAAACAGAGCTATACCATTCAATATGCGGCAGATGAAATCACAGAGGAAGATACGTCGTTTATTGCTTCTATATGGAATTTTTTTGCAAAGGATTGATGTAACATGAGAAAAAAAAGCGGGGGAATAAAGGCAAATGGAAGATTTGCTTTTATTCTCTTTGTATTTTTTGCGGTGTTTGCCGTATTGTTTGGAAAAGTGGTATATTTGAAAGCGGTACATGGTGCCGAATATGAGGCTGCGGCGAAGAATCAGCAGATTAACCGATATGATACGACCATTACGCCGAACCGCGGTACTGTGTTGGATAGAAACAGTCAGGTACTTGCAATCAGTACGACAGTATATAATATTGCACTGGATTCTATTGTACTGGCAGAAGTGGCGGAAAAATATCCGGAAGAGCAAGAAAAGACACTGACTACTCTTTGCGAGTACTTTCCAGAATTGGATTATGATACCTTGAAGCATTATGTTACCATTGATCCGGAAACGGACGCGCCCTATATGAATAATCACTGGAAGTATTTGGTTAAGGGAATTGAACGGTCTGTGAAAGAAGAGCTAGAAGCGTTGAATCTGAAGGGAATTGCTTTTGAAAAAAGCAGCAAGCGTTCTTATCCGTTGAATGCTACGGCGTGCCACTTGATTGGATTTATCCGCGGAGATGCCCAATGGGGACTGGAAGGCTATTATAATGATTATATGGAGGGAACACCAGGGCGTTCCTTTATTTTGTACAGCGGAGCGGATTCGGTGGAATATCTGGATTATGATGCGCAGGATGGAGATACGGTGATTACCACCATTGATTATAACATTCAGCAATTGGCTGAGCAGGTAGTGGCAGAAACGGCAGCAGAGTGGCCATCTAAAAATGTGGCAGCAATGGTGATGAATCCCAATACGGGTGAGATTTACGCAATGGCAGAATCCCATTCCTTTGATTTAAACAATCCCAGTGAAGTGCCAGAATGGGAAACAGATACAACGTATACAGAGCATTGGGATGAATTAAGCAATGAAGAACAATTGGAGTATCTGAATACATTATGGCGAAATTTTTGTGTCAGCGATACGTATGAGCCAGGTTCCATTTATAAACCGCTGGTGGTAGCAGCAGCCTTGGAAGAAGGCGTAATTTCACCAAATGACACATTTTATTGTAGCGGCAGCACGGAAATTGGCGGATATACCATCCGATGCCATCTGCGCAGCGGACATGGCAATTTGACGCCGGAAGGCATTATGGCACAGTCTTGTAACATGGGTGTTATCCAGATTGCCAATCTGCTGGGGGCGGAAAAATTTTATGAATACCAGCGGGAGTTTGGATTTGGACAATATACCGGTATTGATTTGCCTGGAGAAGCCAATACTGCTAATATGCTTCATAGCCTAAGCAGTATTGGTCCGACAGAATTGGCAACCATGTCCTTTGGTCAGACGTTCAACTGTACAACCATCCAGATTATTACGGCATTTTCTGCTTTGATAAATGGTGGAAATATGGTCAAACCGCATGTAGTGTCTCAAATTGTAGATGGAGATGGAACAGTGACACTGCAGCGGGATACGGAAGTGGTACGGCGTGTGATATCCGAAGAAACGTCATCTTATATCCGAACAGCGCTGAAGGCAACCGTGGAAGAAGGGCTGGCAAAAAAATTACAGATTGAAGGATATTCCATCGGATGTAAGACCGGTACAGCGGAGCAGGGGGACAGAAGCAGGGATGATTTATGGACATTGACCAATATGTCTTATTTCCCAGCAGAAAATCCGCAGTATATTGTATTGACGGTAATCAATCTGCCAGAAGACTATGCAGATGGTGTACAGACGCCGACACCAATGACGAAGAAGCTCATTGAAGGAATTATTAAGTATGAAAATTTGGAACCCACTGAATCGACGGCAGAAGCGGCAAATTTGTCTGCAAATCAGACTGTTGCAGTAGGAGATTATACAGACAGCGTGATTTACGATGTCATCGGAGATTTGGACAGCAAAGAATTGATCTATAAAGTGGTCGGTACGGGAAATACAGTGACCAATCAGGTGCCAAAAGGCGGTACGACAGTGGATGTAGGAAGCGAAGTAATTTTATATGTGACCAAATCCGAGTCAGACAGTGGAACCGTTGGTGTGCCAAATGTGGTTGGAAATACCTATGAACAGGCGGCAAGTACGCTGCAGCAATCTGGATTTACGGTTGCTTTTGAAGGAGAACAGTCGGGCGTTGTGACAGCACAGGAGCCCAAATACGGTGTGTCGGTGGCGAAAGGCAGCGAAGTGATGCTGACCTTAGAAGTTCCTGAACAAACACAACCAACGGAAGAATCCTCCTAATGTACAGTGGGTAAAACGCATAGACTCCTTGCTTTTTCAATATATTGGTTAATAAGATGTATGAAAAGGCAGGGGGTTTTTTATGGGAAAGCCTTCAATTGGCGAGAAACGGCGGCTGTTGATTTATTTAGGCTGTTGTATGCTCGGTTTTTTATTTTTGATGGGCCGATTGGTTTATATTGAATGGTTCCGTGCGCCGCAGTGGCAGGAAATGGCTTATGAACAACAAACAAGAGATCGTTTGATTACACCAAAACGCGGTAATATTGAAGACAGAAATGGGGTTGGCATTGCCCAAACACAGACAGTAACGGCAGTTAGTGTGATACCGGCACAAATTGAGAATCAAGAACAGACAGCGGCGTTTTTAGCAGAAACATTGCAGATGGATGAGGCGGAGGTACTGGAAAAAATTCAACAGAAGGTTGCATTGGTGCGGATCAAAACAAAAGTAGATATGGAAACGGCGCAGAGCATCCGTCAGGCAGAAATGCCAGGAGTAAAGATAGACGAAGATGTACAGCGCGTATATCCGTATGGCGATTTGGCAGCGCAGGTGATTGGTTTTGTTGGCAAAGACAACCAGGGCATCATTGGGCTGGAAGCAAAATATGATGAGATTCTGGAAGGAAAACAAGGGAAAATTTTGACATTAACGGATTCTGTTGGGCGAGAGTTAAATGGAGAACAAGAACGGATACCGCCGATAGATGGGCAGACGCTGGTAACTACGTTGGATGTGGTCATTCAACAATATGCTGAACAGACGCTGGCGAAAACGGTAGAAGCAAAACAGGCGAAAAAAGGTGCAATTATTGTTATGAATCCACAAAATGGAGAGATTTATGCCATGGCGAATTATCCATCCTTTGATTTAAATGATCCATTTACCATCCAGGATCCGTCTTTGCAAGCGGTATGGGAAACACTGAGCGAACAGGAGCGCAATGATGCACTAAATCAAATGTGGCGTAATGCAGCCATCAATGATACATATGAACCAGGGAGTATCTTCAAGATAGTAACCTCGGTAGCAGGGTTGGAAGAGGGAGTTATTACACCGGATTCCACTTTTTACTGCAAGGGTTACTATATTGCTGGAGATCGGCAAATCAAATGCTGGAGATATCCGCGTACCCATGGTGCAGAAACGTTTGTACAGGGAGTGCAGAATTCCTGTAATCCGGTGTTCATGGAAGTGGCGGAGCGAATGGGTGCGGAAACCTTTTTGGAATATATGCAGAAATTTGGATTTTCTCAGAAAACAGGGATTGATTTGGCGGGAGAGGCAGTGGGAATTATACATAAACTGGAAAACGTGGGACCCGTGGAATTGGCAACCATGTCCTTTGGTCAATCCTTTCAAATAACACCGCTGCAATTGCTGCGAGCAGCCTCTGCAACGGTCAATGGCGGGTATTTGGTTACACCGCATATTGGGTACGGCATTGCTGATGAAAATGGAGACTTGCTGGAAACATTTTCTTATGAAACCGGTGAGCCGATTTTATCAAAAGAAACATCGGAAACGATGAAAGTCATATTGGAAAGTGTTGTGGCGGAAGGAACAGGAAACAAAGCGGCGGTGGAAGGCTATCGCATTGGCGGAAAAACGGCAACATCGGAAAAGCTGCCGCGCAGAAACGGGAAGTACATCGCTTCTTTTATGACATTTGCACCTGCGGATAATCCGCAGGTAATGGCGTTTGTTATGATTGATGAGCCGCAAGGGGTATATTACGGCGGTACGGTAGCAGGACCGGTGATGAAAGAATTGTTGGAAAATATTTTGCCGTATTTGGGAATACCGAAAGAAGGGCAAACGGCGGAGGACGCAACCGTGGTAGTGCCGAATGTGACCGGGATGACGGAAGCAGAAGCGAAAAATACGCTTTGGCAGGCAGGATTACAAGCACAGACAGAGGGTATGGAGATTGTAGAAACACAGCTTCCGCCTCCAGGTCAGGAAGTCAACAAAGGGACAAAGGTACTTTTGTATGGAAAGGAATGAAAAATCAGAAATTGCCAAAGAATCGAAAAAAAAACATGGTTTTTCCGTTGAAACAATATTTTTATGATATAATAAACAAATGCATAAAAAGCAATACCCAAAGGGGGAAGATACAGTGAAGCTAAAAAAACTGTTGAAAGGCATTTCATATACTGTGATACAGGGAACTGCAGAAACAGAGATTCAGGAGCTTGTTTACGACTCCAGAAAGATACAAGCGGGAGATCTGTTCGTTTGTATTACAGGATTTCAAACGGATGGACACCGTTTTATTTCGATGGCGTTGGAAAAAGGAGCGGTTGCATTGTTGGTGGAACGGAAGGTGGAGCATGTCCCGTCGGGCATTACGGTGATACAGACCAAAGATAACCGAAGAGCACTGGCAATGGCGGCAGCAAACTTTTATGACCATCCTACAGCACAAATGCGTATGATCGGTGTGACAGGAACCAACGGAAAAACCACGATCACTTACTTGATTCGCTCCGTATTAGCAGAGATTGGAAGAAAAACTGGTGTGATCGGCACCATCGAAAACCGCATTGGCGATAAGGCGATCCCGGCAGAGCGGACAACGCCGGAATCTCTGGAGCTGCAGGCGCTGATGGCGCGTATGCGTCAGGAAAATGTGACGGATGTTGTGATGGAAGTATCCTCCCATTCGCTGGATTTGCATCGAGTGGATGGCATTGCGTATGATGTAGCGGTATTTACCAATTTGACGCAGGATCATTTGGATTATCATAAAACTATGGAGCAATACCAAAAAGCAAAAAGCTTGTTATTTGCCAGAAGTAAAAAAAGTGTGATCAATCTGGATGATGCAGCCGGACCGTATATGATGGAATGCGCAGCCGGAGAGGTAATGACATATGCAATTATGCAGCATGCAGATTTGAAGGCAGAAGAAATTGCCATTTCTGCAAATGGCACAGCGTTTACGCTGGTATTTCAGGGAACCCGCTTTCCAGTAAAGCTGCATACGCCAGGCAGATTTAGTGTGTACAATGCATTAGGTGCGATTGGTGCTTGTTTGTGTCTGGGAATTCCCATGGAATGTATTTTAGTCGGCTTGGAGAAGAATACCGGTGTAGCTGGCAGATTTCAGGTGATCCGCAGCAAAAAAGGCTGTCAGGCGGTGGTGGATTATGCGCATACACCGGATGGACTGGAGAATGTGTTGAAAACCGCTGCGGAATTTACGAAAGGTAAGCTCATTGCCGTTTTTGGATGCGGCGGTGACAGAGATAAAACAAAGCGTCCCATCATGGGCAGAATCGGCGGGCAATATGCCGGATACTGCATTCTGACCTCTGATAATCCGCGTACGGAGAATCCAGAACAAATATTGGAGGAAGTGGAAAGTGGGATCAAAGAAACCGAATGCTCTTACGAAAAACAAGTAGACCGTCGGAAAGCGATCGCCCGTGCAGTGGAACTTGCAAAAGACGGAGATGTGATTTTGATTGCAGGTAAGGGGCATGAGACGTATCAGATTTTTGCAGATCAAACCATTCATTTTGATGACGTAGAGGAAGTACGCAAGGCATTTGGAGAGGATTGCTTATGAAAAAACTGACGATACAGGAAATTGCACAGGCAACAGGCGCCGAGATTCTCGCTGAGAACTTAGCGGCGGCAAAGGAAAAAACGATTTGCCACGTGACGCAGGATTCTCGTCAGGCAAGAGAAGACAGCTTGTTTGTACCGTTTCCGGGAGAACGAGTAGACGGGCATGATTACATCCCAGATTGTATGGCAAAAGGAGTTGCTGCTTGTTTCACCGAGCGAATAATGCAGCCAAAGAACGGCTGTGTACTTTTATTGGTGGAATCGGCAGGAAAGGCGTTACTGGAGACTGCAAAATATTACAGACAGATGTTTCGGATTCCGTTTGTGGGGATTACCGGCAGTGTGGGAAAAACGACAACAAAAGATATGATAGCGTCAGTGCTGAGACAGAAATATCAGACCCTTTGGACAGAAGGGAATTATAACAATGAAATTGGCGTGCCGCTGACATTATTTCGGTTGGAAGATCGGCACGAGGTGGCAGTGATTGAAATGGGGATGAATCATTTTGGTGAGATCCACCGACTGGCGGATGTGGTGCGTCCCGATATTGGAGTGATTTCTAATGTAGGTGTTGCACATATTGAATATCTGGGCAGCCGAGAAGGGATTTTACGGGCGAAGTGCGAACTGTTTGACTATATGGATGAAACAGGGGTCGCGGTATTAAACGCAGACAATGATATGCTGGCAACCATGGAGGGCAAATTGCCGCAGCGTATCCAGTGGTTCGGTGTACAGGAGAAAAAAGGAATCTATGCGGATCAGATTACACCCATTGGATTGGAACAGACGGAATGCGTGATGCATACACCAGCAGGCAGTATCGCAGTGAAAATCCCGCTGCCGGGCACACATATGGTTGGGAATGCATTATCGGCGGCAGCAGTTGGATTGGAAATGGGATTGTCACTGGAAGAGATTCGAAGCGGCATCGAAGGATTTGTACCAACGAAAAACCGGATGGCAGTGATGCATTTGAAAAACGGATATACCCTGCTGAATGATGTATATAATGCAAATCCTGTTTCTGTGAAGGCTTCTTTGGATATTCTGCGGCGGGCAGAAGGCAGAAAAGTAGCGATATTGGGTTTTATGGGAGAATTGGGGGCATATGCAGCGCAAATGCATCAGGAAGTAGGGGCGTATGCTGCAAAAAATGGTGTAGATCTGTTGTTTTGCATTGGTGCATATTCCGACTGCATGGCAAAAGGTGCGAAAAACGGCGGTATGACTCAGGTATACTGTTTTGAGACACAAGAAGCGTTTTGGGAACAGGGGATGGAGCTGCTGCAGAGCACAGATACGATTTTATTAAAAGCGTCCCGCAGTATGGGATTGGAAAAGACGGTAGAGAAATTGCAAGGAGTGAAATAACGTGAATGCTTTGGAGCAGGCGGTTTACGCCATATTGATATCATTCGTGATCGGGGTAATTCTGTGTCCGATATTGATTCCGATTCTGCATAAAATGAAGTTTGGGCAGAATGTGAGAGACGATGGTCCGCAAACGCATTTGCAAAAACAAGGAACGCCGACGATGGGGGGAATTGCATTTTTGATTGCTTTCGTTGTGGCATCCGTTTTCTTTTTGAGAGATAATGCAGATGGTGCAGCGGTTGTGCTGATGACATTATGTTATGGCTTGATCGGATTTTTGGATGATTATATCAAAGTGGTGAAGAAGCGTTCTTTAGGGCTGCGGGCATGGCAAAAACTGGCACTTCAACTGTTGGTGACAGCGGTATTTTGCTTCTATCTGCTGCAAAGTGGTATTGGAACAGCCATTTATATTCCGTTTACCAATGGAGCGGAATGGAATTTAGGAATATGGTTTATCCCATTTTTGTTTGTGGCAGTTCTGGGAACAGTCAATGGTGTGAATCTAACGGACGGTTTGGATGGTCTGGCAGGTGGCGTGACATTGATTGTGGCGGCGTTTTTTATGATTGTTTCTTGGGCTGCGGGCAGCGCGGTATCTCCAGTTTGCGGTGCGATTGTCGGTGCGCTGTTGGCATTTTTACTGTTTAATTCCTATCCTGCAAAAGTATTTATGGGAGATACCGGTTCTTTGGCACTGGGCGGCTTTGTGGCATCTACGGCGTTTGTACTGAAAATGCCGATTTTTATCGTGATTGTCGGATTCATATATCTTTGGGAATCCATTACGGTGATGTTGCAGGTAGGTTGGTTCAAATGGACGAAGCGTAAATATGGTGAAGGCAGACGACTATTTCGGATGGCACCGTTTCATCATCATCTGGAGCAGTGCGGCTGGAGGGAAACAAAAGTGGTTACGCTGTTTTATGTGATAACAGCGTTGTTGTGCCTGATTGGATTTTTGGGCAGCAAATCAATGTTTTAACGGAAAGAAGGAAGAAATCCATGAAAGATACAGAAAAATATGTTTTGGTATGCGGTATGGCAAAAAGCGGTATTGCAGCAGCAGAATTGCTGCATTCGCTGGGAGCTCATGTGACGCTGCAGGATCAAAAGCAGAGAGAGGAACTGCCTGCAGAAGCCTTGGCATTAGAGCAGGCAGGCATAGCGTTGTATACAGGAAAAAATCCAGATGAAATTGCCTGCCAGCAGGATTTCATTGTACTCAGTCCAGGAATTCCGTGTGATTTGCCGTTTATTGCTGCAGCGGAGGCAGCGGGGGTGGAAGTCATCAGCGAAGTAGAATTGGCGTATCGTTATACACCGTGCCCTGTTACGGCGATTACAGGAACCAATGGGAAAACGACAACAACAACGCTGACGGGAGAGATTATGAAAGCAGTGCGTCCGCATACAGCAGTTGTGGGAAACATTGGCGTACCGTACAGCAAAAAAGTGATGCAGTTATCCGAACAGGACTGGGTGGTGGCAGAAATCAGCAGTTTTCAGATGGAAAAAGCCAAAAAATTTCATCCGCACATTAGTGCAGTGCTGAATATCACACCGGATCATTTGAACCGACATAAGACCATGGAAACTTATATTGCGATGAAAGAGCGGGTGTTTGCCAATCAGACGGCGGCGGATTATTGCATATTGAATCATGCTGATGAACTTTGCCGCAAAATGGCGGAAAAAACGGCGGCACAGGTATTTTTCTTCAGCAGCGCAGAAGAATTGGAATGCGGAATCTTTTTGCGCGGAAAAGAAATCGTGATCAGATGGAACGGAATCGAGGACACTTTGCTCTCCACGGACGAACTGCGGATTTTAGGCATTCATAATTATGAAAATGTGATGGCTGCGGCAGCGATGGGAATTTGTGCAGGTGTGGATTTGGATACCATTCGCCGTGTGCTGAAAGCATTTACAGGGGTAGCACACCGGATCGAATATGTGGCAACAATAGACGGCGTGGATTATTACAACGATTCCAAAGGCACCAATACAGATGCTTCTATCCGCGCGGTATTGGCAATGCAAAAACCCATTGTACTCATTGCGGGGGGATATGACAAAGGCGTATCGTTTGACGACTGGACCAAGCTGTTTTTGGGACGGGTGAAGCATGTGGCATTGGTTGGCGTAACAGCACCGCAAATTCGCGCTTCAGCGGAAAAATTTGGATTTACGGAAATGACAGATTGCGAAACCTTTACAGACGCGGTAAATCTTTGCCGGCAAAAGGCGGAAGCCGGTGACTGTGTTTTGCTCTCGCCTGCTTGTGCAAGCTGGGGAATGTTTGATAATTATGAACAGCGCGGGGATTTGTTCAAAGCGCAGGTAAACGCCTTTTTGCAGAAATAAACGAAAACGAGGTGGAGAGATGAAACAGACCAAACAGGGGGCGGCGATAAGAAAACCGAAAAAAAAGCGTGTCAAAGCGGATACCTATGATTTCGGGCTGTTTTTCATTGTGTTGATGCTGGTGCTGTTCGGCATTGTAATGATTTTCAGCGCAAGCTACTACGACACCATGTCACAGGAGAAGTTCAACAATGACATGTTCTACTTTTTGAAGCGTCAGGCACTGTGGGCAGTATTAGGGACGACAGGTATGATTGTCTGTATGAATATTCCGTATCAGTTCTGGAAACGGTTTGCGTTTTTGGCATATATGCTGTCAAATGTACTGCTCTTGATGTTGCCGATTTTTGGTACCAACAATTTTGGGCAGACCAGATGGCTGTATATTGGACCGCTAAGCTTTCAGCCTTCGGAATTTACAAAAATTGCTGTCATTTTATACTTATCTCTATATGTGACCAACCATCAAAAGGAATTGGGCAATATCAAAGGGTTTTTTCGCGCATTGTGTATTTTAGGCGTTCCGGTGGTACTGATTGCCATATCCAATTTTTCTACAGCGTTGCTGGTGTTGATGGTAGGGCTGACAATCTTGTTTATTGCCAGTCCACGCATATGGTATTTTGTTGCAGGAGGCTGTGCATTGGTGCCGTTAGGCGCTATTGCGGTGCTGCTGCCGCAGTTTCGGTATCGACTGACACGTATTACCACTTGGCTGGATCCATGGTCGGATCCAACAGATACCGGTTTCCAGACCATACAGTCGTTATATGCGGTAGCATCCGGCGGTTTGTTTGGCGTTGGATTGGGACAGAGCCGACAAAAAACATTTATGCCAGAAGCGCAGAATGACTTTATCTTTGCCATTATTTGTGAAGAATTAGGATTGCTGGGGGCGGCGCTGGTGATTGGATTATTTGCGGTTCTGGTATGGCGCGGGATTCGGATTGCATTGAATGCCAGAGATCATTATGCGATGTTAGTGGCAGCGGGAATTACGGCAGTCATTGCATTCCAGTCGCTGATTAACATCGGTGTTGTGACTAATGCGATTCCCAATACTGGGCAGCCACTGCCGTTTATTAGTTACGGAGGTACTTCTTTGGTATTTACTATGGGTATGATGGGGATGCTGCTGAATATTTCCAGGTATCCCAAAGAAGGATAAAAATATTTTACAAAAAACTATTGACAAATTTGGTTGTATTGAATAAAATTCTATGGTATAAACAGAGATACAAAAAGACGGAGAAGAGGAGGAGTACGCGCTGTCCGTCCAAGCAGAGAGAAAAACCCATAGGCTGAAAGGTTTTCCGGGAGCAGGGGCGCGGAAGGTAGCTTCGGAGTTGTTTTGCTGAACAAAAAAGTAAGCGAAAACGGGTGACTTCGTTAACAGTCGAGAGTGTCCGCCGTTTGTGTCGGCGGGAAGTAAGGTGGTACCGCGAGCTTTCGTCCTTTGGGAGGAAAGCTCTTTTTTTACGGAAAAAGGAGGAGAAACTGTGAGAGAGTTGGCAAAAAATTTTGACCCTGCGGCAGTAGAGGACAGACTCTATGCCATGTGGATGGAAAAGAAATATTTCCACACAGAAATTGATAAGAGCAAAAAACCGTATTGTATCGTTATGCCACCCCCCAATATTACGGGTCAGCTGCATATGGGACACGCGCTGGACAATACCATGCAGGATATTTTGATTCGCTGGAAGAGAATGGCGGGATATAATGCTCTCTGGGTACCCGGTATTGACCATGCAAGTATTTCCACGGAGTTAAAAGTGGTTCAGAAAATGGCGTCGGAGGGGCTGACGAAAGAAGATGTAGGTCGAGAAGGCTTTTTGGAACGTGCATGGGCATGGAAAGAAGAATACGGCGGCATTATCCTCAATCAGCTGAAGAAGTTAGGATGTTCCTGTGACTGGGACAGGGTGCGTTTTACCATGGATGAAGGATGCTCCGAAGCGGTATTGGAAGTTTTCTGTCGTTTGTATGAGAAAGGATATATTTACCGCGGTGAGAAGATTGTTAATTGGTGCCCTCAGTGTCAGACCAGCATATCTGATGCGGAAGTAAACCATGTGGAAACAGCTGGTCATTTTTATCACATTGCCTATCCGATTGTAGGTTCTGAAGAAAAACTGTGTCTGGCAACGACACGACCGGAAACCATGATGGGCGATGTAGCGGTAGCGGTGCATCCAGAAGACGAAAGATATCAGCATCTGATCGGAAAAACCTGTATTTTGCCTTTGATGAATCGGGAAATTCCGATTGTAGGCGATGAATATGTTGACAGAGAATTTGGTACCGGCGTGGTAAAGATCACACCGGCGCATGACCCCAATGACTTTGAAGTAGGGGTTCGTCATAATTTGCCTCGTATTTCTGTGATGAATGATGACGGTACAATGAATGAAAATGCTGGTGAATATGCAGGCATGGATAGAATGGAAGCCAGAAAAGCCGTAGTTGCGAAGCTGAAAGAAGAAGGATATTTGATTAAGATCGAAGAAATCCAGCATGCGGTAGGCTGCCACGAAAGATGTAATGTGCCGATCGAACCGATGATCAAACTGCAGTGGTTTGTGCGGATGGATGAACTGGCAAAGCCGGCCATAGAAGTATATGAACAGCAGAAAGTACGCTTTTTCCCAGAACGTTTCGGCAAAACTTATATGCATTGGCTGGAAACGATTCGAGATTGGTGTATTTCCCGTCAATTGTGGTGGGGACATAGAATCCCTGCGTATTACTGCGAGGACTGTGGTCATATTACCGTAAGAAAATATGCGCCTGAAACTTGTGAAGCCTGCGGTAGCACACATCTGCATCAGGATGAGGATACGCTGGACACCTGGTTTAGCTCGGCACTGTGGCCATTCTCTACCCTGGGCTGGCCTCATGAAACAGAAGATTTGAAACATTTTTATCCGACAGATACGTTGATTACTGGATATGACATCATTTTCTTCTGGGTTGTTCGTATGGTATTTTCCGGCATGGAATGCATGAATGAGGAACCGTTCCACGATGTATTGATTCATGGCTTGATTCGTGACGATCAGGGAAGAAAATTTTCCAAGTCCTTAGGAAATGGGATTGATCCATTAGAAGTGATTTCCAACTACGGTGCAGATCCCTTGCGTTTGATGCTGATTACTGGAAATGCACCCGGAAACGATATGCGCTTCTATTGGGAAAGACTGGAGAACTGCCGTAATTTCTGTAATAAGATTTGGAACGCCAGTCGGTTTGTGATGATGAATATGGAGGAAAGAACAGAAACGAAGCTGTTGATGCTGACATCTGCAGATAAATGGATTCTCTCCAAAGTAAACACATTGGCAAAAGAGGTTTCTGATAATTTGGAACACTATGAGTTGGGATTGGCTGCTCAGAAAGTATATGATTTCCTGTGGGACGAATACTGTGACTGGTATATCGAAATGGTAAAACCGCGTCTGTACAATGCTGAGGACAATACCAGAGAAGCGGCGCTGTGGACATTGAAAACCGTGCTGATTCACGCATTGAAAATGCTGCATCCGTTTATGCCTTTTATCACAGAAGAATTGTTCCAGCATATCCAGGAAGAAGAAGAAAGCATTATGATTTCTGATTGGCCGGTATATAAAGAAGAATGGAACTATATCGAAAACGAAATGGAAATTGATGCAATCAAAGAAGCAGTCCGCAACATCCGAAATATCCGTGCAGAAATGAACGTAGCACCGTCCAAGAAGGTACAGGTGTTTGTGGTTTCTGAAAAGGAAGATGTTCGTCATATTTTCGAGAATAGCAAAGTATTCTTCAAAACTTTGGCGCATGCAAGTGAAGTAACGGTACAGGCGGACAAACATGGAATTGGCGAAGATGCGGTGTCTGTTGTGGTTACCGATGCCACCATATATATGCCGTTGGCAGAATTGGTGGATATTGCAAAAGAATTGGAGCGTTTGCAGAAAGAAAAAGAAAAAATGCTGCAAGAGATTGAGCGGGTAGAAAAGAAGCTTGCAAATGAAGGATTTGTATCGAAAGCACCACAAAAAGTCATTGAAGAAGAAAAAGCAAAAGAAGAAAAATATAGAGCGATTTTAGCGCAAGTAGAAGAACGATTGGCACAGTTATCTAAATAACTTTATCTGGGCAGAACAACTAGATTCGGAAACAGGAGATATTTTCCAATGCTTCCCAGAAAGGAAGCCAGTGTAGTCCCGTTCCGCTTTAGAAAGTGATACCGAAACGGTTAACTTCTGCATGGCAGTTACGCGGTCAAAGAAAAAAGTGCAAAATCTTTTGGGGAACCCCAAAGGTTTTGTACTTTTTTTGTGATCATTGACATCATTTGCAGTGGATTATCGTGTGATGTTTAGAAAATAAGAGCATGGATAGAGATGCCAAATAGTCTTGGGGGGGATCTAAGATTCCGAACAATAAGATGACCAAAAGGAGATAGTATGGTAGAAGTGCGATAGCATATTCACACAGGCAGAACAAAAAATTTGAAAGCAATGGCAGAACAGAAGTTTTCCAATGGTTGAAAAATCAATGGGATGTGTGGATATGTATCGTGGGATCCAAAAGATGGATGCGGCAGACAGAGAAAATGGAGCATCTGTAAACAGCGGCATCTGTTGTGTATGCAGAACGAAACAGATGCCGCCAGTACAAACAATGTGGTTGTTTTGCAGAAATGCTGTGCTTCAGCGTTTTTCTACATACAGTTTCAAGATTTCGACCACATCATCTAAGGTTATTTTAGAGGTGTTGATTGCAAGGTCATAATTTTCTAACCTTCCCCATTTTTTACCAGTAAAATAATTATAATAACCAGCGCGTTTTTTATCAGTTTTGATAACGGCATTCTTTGCATTTTTTGCATCTAGACCATATAACTCTACAGCTCGTTTTACCCGATCTTCCAAATCGGCGTAAATGAATACATTGATGCAATTGGGATTTTCCGATAAAACATAGTCTGCGGAACGTCCGACAATAACACAGCTTCCTTGATCGGCTACTTCTTTGATAACTTGTGACTGTACCAAAAAAATCTTCTCATTCAGTGGAAGACCATAGGTGTCTACTGTCGGCGTCAATGTAGATAAAGAAAGCAACAGATTGCTGGTAGAAACGGATTCTGCATCTTTGAAGCACTCTTTGGAAAGCCCCGTTTTTTCTGCGGCAAGATTGATTAGTTCATTATCGTAAAAAGGAATTTCCAGTTGTTCTGCCAGTTTTTTTCCGATAATTCTGCCGCCGCTGCCATATTGCCGGCTAATGGTGATAATAAGATTCCGTTCCATAATAAATACCCCCTAAGATAAAACCATACAAAAAACATAGATAAGATGAATGAATATAGTGATATTATACAATACATTTTCCAAAGAAACAACCATCAATCGGAGACATGGACACCAGCAATTACAAATTAGACTACAGGAAATGATTGGGATGCTAACTTAGGAAAGGATGGTAAGATTGGAATGGAATACTTGGCAAGAGAGAGAAAAATGCATAATATATTTAGCAAGCTAAAAAAATGAAGGAGGGAGAAGCAAATGCACCTGCATACATTCCATCGATGCCTATTATTGGCACAGACGGTGATGCAAAAATATATTATGGCGGAGACCGCGCAAAGAGGGCTGCTGCCTGGACAAAGCAAAATATTGGATTATTTAGCCGAGCATGATGGCTGTGAACAAAAAACATTAGGAACGGTGTTCCACCTGGAGGCGGCAACCGTGACCGGTATCCTGCGCAGAATGGAAGAAGCCGGATTAACAGAGCGCCGCATCCGGGAAGGAAACAGAAAGTCTCAGTATGTTTTTTTGACGGAGCATGGAAAAAAAGTAGTGCAGGAAATTGTGCAGCCGATTTTATATGGCGCGGAAACAAAAGCATTGGAAGGATTTACAGAAGAGGAAACGGAGCGTTTGATAGAATATCTCAGACGAATTTACTGTAATATGACGAAAGGATGAAAAAGTGTGGAAAAAGGGAAACGGTATTTGGTATTCTTGATTGGACTGTTTGTGAATGCGTTTAGTATCAGTTTGATTACCAAAGCAAATTTAGGAACATCACCCATATCCAGTGTTCCCTATACATTAAGTCTTTATTTTCCGTATACATTAGGACAGTTTACCATAGCGTTCAGTGTGTTGCTCATTTTGCTGCAGATACTGCTGCTGCGTGAAAAATTTGAAAAGATACAGCTGCTGCAAATTCCGGTATCGGTGTTATTTGGATACTTTATTGATATGACGATGCAGATGCTGTTTTTTCTGGATCCACAAACATATCCTGGGCAAATCATATCGTTGCTGATTGGATGTGTGGTGCTGGGATTTGGTGTTTATTTGGAAGTCCTGGCAAATGTGGTGATGCTGCCTGGAGAGGGATTTGTCAAAGCAGTATGCATTGCCTTTCATCGAGATTTTGGAAAGACAAAGGTTTGTTTTGATGCGACTATGTGCGTGAGTGCAGTTGCAATTTCTCTGATTTTGTTCCATCGTTTAGAAGGAGTGCGAGAAGGAACTGTTCTTTCAGCGCTTTTGGTAGGGACGTTTGCGGGATTTTTTCAACGAAAACTGTCTTTTGTACCATCGTTGCTGTTTTCGGATGAAATACAAAGTCAGCAGCCGATACCAGTGGATCAGGCTGGTCTTGTAGTAACCATTGCGCGGGAATATGGCAGCGGCGGACATGAGATTGGAGAGCGTCTGGCAAGACGGCTTGGGATACGATTTTATGATAAGGAACTGATCGAGATGGCTGCAAAAGAAACCGGGTTTTCGGTGGATTTCGTGGAAAAAAATGAACAGTCGCTGAGAAATCCCCTGCGTCGGGAGTTATTGTCTCAGTTTTATGTCTATTCCAAAGAGGATATGCCGCCGGAAGATAAACTATTTTTGGCGGAATGGAAGGTGATTTCCGAGATTGCAGCACAAGGGAATTGTGTCATTGTAGGCAGATGTGCTGATGCAATATTGCAGGATCGTCCGAACACCATACGGCTGTTTATTCATGCACCAGAGAATTTTCGGAGGATACATGCGATGCAGCAATATGGTTTGACGGCAGAGCAGGCGGAACAGCAGGTGCGGACAGTCAGCGAAGAGAGAGCAAGACATTACAAAAGATATACTGGCGGAATATGGGGAAGCGCAGCTCGGTATCACGTTGCCATTGACAGTTCTGTGTATGGTACAGACGGCTGTGTGGATCTGTTGTATGAGGCGGTAAAAGCTGCGCAAAACAGGAGTTCTGATTTGTTTTGACAGAAAGCGAAGCTTTTTTGCAGGTTAAACTTTACTTTTTCTGCAAAAATGGTATGATAAGAAAAGAAAATTTTTATCTGTAAGGAGATTTAACAAGATGGGAGAATCGATCAACGGCTTGAAAAGAAGCCATATGTGTTGCCATGTCAACGAACATTTGATTGGTCAGGAAGTGACCGTGATGGGCTGGGTGCAGCGGCGCCGGGATCTGGGAAAATTGATTTTTATTGCACTGCGGGACAGAACTGGTTTAGTTCAGATTGCCATTGACGGCAATACGGCACCAAAAGAAATCTTTGAAAAGGCAGAAACCGTGCGCAGTGAGTATACCCTGGCAGTACGTGGAACAGTAGCGGCAAGAACGGAGGGGAATATCAACCCGAATATGGAAACGGGTAAAATTGAAATCATTGCTTCCGAATTGCGTATTTTATCAGAATCAGAAACCACACCATTTCAGATCGAAGATAATATCACGGTAAAAGATGATCTGCGGCTGAAATACAGATATTTGGATTTGAGAAGACCCTGCCAGCTAAAAAATATGATGCTGCGCCATCAAGTGGTACAAGCGCTGCGGGCGTTTTTGAACAGCGAGGGATTTTTGGAAATTGAAACGCCTGTTCTTGGAAAATCCACACCGGAAGGCGCGAGAGATTATCTGGTGCCCAGCCGGGTACATCCGGGAAGTTTTTATGGCTTGCCGCAGTCTCCGCAGTTGTACAAGCAGTTGCTGATGGTAGCAGGCATGGATCGTTATTACCAAATTGCAAAATGTTTCCGGGATGAAGACCTGCGGGCGGACAGACAACCGGAATTTACCCAGGTCGATATGGAACTGTCCTTTGTTGATGTGGACGACATTTTGGATGTCAATGAAAGACTGATGCAGAAGGTATTCAAAGACATTCTGGGTGTGGACATACAGATCCCGCTGCAACGCATGACTTACCGGGAAGCAATGGAACGCTTTGGCTCCGATAAACCGGATGTGCGCTTTGGTATGGAGTTGGTCAATCTGTCTGATGTGGTAGCGGATACGGAGTTTGTTGTATTCCGTTCTGCTTTGGAAACCGGCGGCAGTGTGCGCGCCATTAACGCCAAAGGCTGCGGTTCTTTCCCCAGAAAGAAAATTGACGCTTTGGTGGAATTTGTGAAAACCTATCGGGCGAAAGGGCTGGCATGGATTGCAATCCAGGAAGATGGCAGCTTGAAATCTCAGATTGCGAAATTCTTTACGCCAGAAAAATTGCAGAGAATCGTAGATAAGATGGAAGGTCAGCCTGGCGATTTGATTTTGATTTGTGCGGATCAGGATAAAGTGGTGTTTGATTCCCTTGGCGCATTGCGTCTGGAACTGTCCAAGATGCTGGGATTGACCAAAGCAGATGATTTCCGTTTCCTGTGGGTGACCGAATTCCCTATGCTGGAATGGGATGAGGAAGAAAACAGATATGTAGCGGTACACCATCCATTTACAGCGCCGATGGATGAAGATTTGGAGTTGCTGGAGAGCAATCCTGGCGCAGTGCGAGCAAAAGCATATGATATGGTATTGAATGGATATGAATTGGGCGGCGGCTCGATTCGTATCCATCGAAGAGATATTCAGCAGAAGATGTTTGCATTATTGGGCTTTACACAGGAGGATGCTCAGGAGCGCTTTGGATTTTTGTTGGATGCATTCAAATACGGTGTTCCGCCGCATGGTGGGCTGGCATTCGGTTTAGACCGTATCATTATGTTGATGAGCGATGCACCCAGCATTCGCGATGTGATTGCGTTCCCGAAGGTCAAAGATGCCTCTTGCCCGATGACAAATGCACCGGATGTGGTAGATCAGAAGCAGTTGGATGAACTGGCAATCTGTTTGAATGAAGAAATCATCAAAGCCGCGAAAGCGAATGCGGAAGAAGAGTAATCAAAACACGCAGACGAAGCGCTGGTAAAAACAAAACGAAAAGAAGCCGGAACATACAGAATGGATGTTCCGGCTTTTGCTATTAGTAGATAAGAGGGTGTTATGCCAAGATCTGAGTTTCAATATTTGTGGCTTGGGCGTGGGCAGTTAGCAGATTTGCTGCCAATTCCAGCAATTGATCCAGCTCTTGACCGTTTTGGAAAGTATAGAATACCATAAGAATTTCTTTGGTGCTTTCGGTAACCATGGTACGGGTACTGTCACTGGTGGGGTTGCCGAAGGGACCGTCTGCATCAAAGAGCACAGGCAGGCAGCCGATGTGGATCAGATCCTTGCCAATGCCTTGATACACACAGTCTTCCGGCGCCCGCTTCCAAACAAGATTGCCGCGGATTTGTTCTAAATCATAGGTGCCCATGGAATACCCACAAGAGATGGACAGATAATTGTTAATATCCACAACATTATTGATGTAGTACAATCCACGTTCTTTTGCGATGCGCCGACACATTGCTTCTGCGGAACTGCGATAACGGTTGGGGTCTTTGCCGAGAGCTTTGTAAGCCCGCCGAGTGGACTGGATAAACTCCCGTTTGTTTGCCTGAGAAAGTTCTGTTTCTGCCAAGGCGGCAATTTTTTCGTTCAACAGCGCCAATAATGTATCATCGGCAGGATGGACAGACACATGGCATTGCAGTAGCCCCAAAACAGCATTGGGGCAGCAAGCCCGGATATTAGGATCAATGGAAACCGAAATCATAATGGGATCGCTCCTTTTTTTCTTTTTGATATTACCATACCGTTTTTTGCAGCATTGTCAAGGGGAAATAAAAACGAGGTTGAAATTTGCTCAAAAAACAGGTATGATACAGAAAAAGAAGGGAGAGAAAAAATATGGATGAATTGACAATGCTGATTTCTTGTACGGAATATTACAGTCATTTGAAAAATATTCCTGGGAATAAAGTGTTTTTGTCTTTTGATAAAAACGGGATGGTGAAGACGCTGCTGGAAAGCAGGGCGCTGTTCCCGGATATGGATCTGGAATTTTATATTGGTATGCTGGATGGACTAATGGCAATGGAAAGCGATGCGGAGGAAAATGCTTATGCGCATTATGCGGAAAGAACGGCGTTGCTGTTGGATGTAATAGCGCGGATTGCCAAGAAGCATCATATGGATGCAGAAGAAGCCTGCCGCATGTATTATGCTTCCAGAACGGCAGAAGCAGTGGCAGAAGATTTTACGAAGTATTACCAAAAGTCCCCAGAGGAGATTTATGAAGCTGTGGAAAAAGAATAAGCTTTTGTTTGCAGCAGAGGATGATGCAGGAGGAAAGAGGGGTGTCGATGCGTTCGGCACCTTTTATGATTGACAGGGATTATCTATGTCGGAAGGAATGGATCTGTGTTGGAAAACAGAGAAAGCCGGTTTTGTAAAGAATCGGGCAGTATCATAAAACGGCAGGGTGATACAATGGGAAGAGAATACAGAAAAAGGTCTGCTTTTTGCAGACCTTTTGAAATCGGCGTGACAGGATTTGAACCTGCGACTTCTACGTCCCGAACGTAGCGCTCTACCAAGCTGAGCCACACGCCGATACACAACAATAGTATTTTGCCATATTATTTTGATTTTGTCAAGAAGGAATTGGGAAAAATTTTTTCAGAAGTATAAAAAGAAAAAAACGATTTTTTTCGTGGCAGTTTGCAAAAGAATGCATAGAAAGTGGGTGGATTTTCCTGTTTTGATATGGTATACTATAACGCGAAACAAGCAATGGAGGTGAGCGGTTGAATACGTTTGAGACACTGTATGGCACGTATTACGATAGAGTATATGCTTTTTTGTATCGTCTTTGCGCAGACCGCTCGCTGGCGGAAGATTTGACGCAAGAAACGTTTTTGCAGGCATATACATCTTTCCACCGGTTCCGAGGCGAGTGTGAGGTGTTTACTTGGCTTGCGTCTATTGGAAAGCATGTTTATTTTAAGTACCTGAAGCGCAATCGCCTGCATATGGATTCTGCCAATTTGGATTTGGTAGAAAACAGCTATTGCTTGCAAAGTGGAGATCCCGCAGAATATATACATAAAAAACATGTAGAAAAGGTTGTGCGCGCGGTAATGGAAGATATTCCGAAAAAATACCGAGATGTGGTGTTGTTGCGTATCTATGCGGAACTGCCATTTTCGCAGATTGCACTGGTATTGAAAATCAGCGAGAATTCTGCGAAGGTGATTTTTTTCCGCGCAAAGAAAAAAATGATGGAGGTGTTGCAGAATGAGTTGGAATTGTGATATTGTAATGGATCTGATTTCTTTATACCATGACGGGCTTGCCAGTGAAGCAACAAAACAATTTGTGTCACAGCATCTGACAGAATGTCCGACATGCCGGCAACAGTATAAACAGTATCGTAAATTTCTACAGAAAATTTCCGGCTTATCGCAGATTCCGTCAGAACAGAGAATGGAACAAAATTTCAGCCTGTTGGCAAATCGGATGCGGCGCAGAAGGATGATGTTGGGAATTGGCATGCTTTCTTATGTCTGTGCATCTGTTTGTTGCTTTACCATGTTATTGCTGCGGTTGAAGAACAAACTGTAAGAAGGAGCTGTGCGGATCGAACAGAACCCGCGTTTGTTTTGGTTAAAAAATTTTTTTCATATTTTTGTAACCTTTTTGACAAAAACGGGGACTAAATATCGTAAGCACAAAAGAATGCATATCGCGGGAGGAAAGAAAGCATGAGTTTTTCGATATTGGGAACAGGAATGTATGTTCCGCCCAGAGTGGTGACTAATGAAGATATTTCGAAATTGGTAGATACAAATGATGAATGGATTATGCAGCGCGTTGGTGTCAAAGAGCGCCATATCAGCACAAATGAAACCGCGGCAGATATGGGGACAAAAGCGGCGCTTGCGGCATTGGAAAATAGCGGCGTCACAAAAGAAGAAATTGACTTAATTCTGGTAGCCAGCGTCAGTGGAGAGTCGGCATCTCCTTCAGTATCTTGTATGGTACAAAATCAGTTGGGATTGTCTTGTATGACAATGGACATCAATGCGGCGTGTTCTGCTTTTGTATTTTTGCTGGAAACTGCAGCGGGATTTTTTGCAAGAGGAAAAGCAACGAAGGCTTTGATTATTGGTTCTGAGCGTTTGAGTCGAATTGTAGACTGGGAAGACAGAAGTACCTGCGTGATTTTTGGAGATGGTGCAGGAGCGGTGGTTCTGGGGAAAGGAAATGACTATTTGGATTCTGTCTTTCATGTAAAGGGCGGCGATACGGTCATTGATATTCCCAATCACATTGGAAAATCTCCATTTTTTGAATTGGAGCAGAAAAAACCGTACATCCATATGAAAGGACAGGAGACCTTTAAGTTTGCCGTGAACGCTATTTGCAAGGACTCTAAGCACTTATTGAAAGAAAATGGTTTGACCATGGATGACATCAAGTATATTGTACCGCATCAGGCAAATCAGAGGATTATTGACTTTGCCAGTGTGATGCTGAAAGTTCCGAAAGAAAAGTTTTATGTGAATATTGACCGTTATGGCAACACTTCATCCGCAAGCATTCCGATTGCTTTGGATGAGATGAATCGAAATGGAATGCTGCAAAAAGGCGATCTGCTGTTGCTGCCTGCTTTTGGGGGCGGGCTGGCAAGCGCCGCTTGCATTGTAAGATGGTAATGAGCCGTCAGGCTTCATATACAAAATCCGTTTATCGGATCAGAGGGACATCAGGAGACCTCAGGAAAAAATATTTAAGGTATGACAAGAAAAGGAGAATGAATTATGGTATTTGAAAAAATCGCAGCATTATTGGCAGAAAAACTGGAATGTGAAGTATCTGAAATTACAATGGAAACAAAATTTGCTGACTTGGGGATTGACTCTCTGGATGTTATGGAACTGTTGATGAGTCTGGAAGAAGAACTGGGCACAGAAATTGAAATGGGCGAAAATAAAGTAGAAACTGTTGCGGATCTGGTAGCAATGATCGAAAGCAAGCAGAACTAAATTGGAGGGAAAGAAATGATTGTTTCACCGATTTGCTCAATGATAGGCATTGAATACCCTATTTTTCAAGGGGGCATGGCTTGGATTGCGGATGGCAAGCTGGCGGCTGCTGTTTCCAATGGCGGTGGTCTGGGCATTATTTCTGCGATGAATGCCGGTGGCGATTATCTGCGGGAACAGATTCGTATTGCCAGAAAACTGACAGAGAAACCGTTTGGTGTGAATATCATGCTGATGAGCCCTCATGTGGATGAAGTGGCACAGATTGTAGCAGAAGAGAAAGTAGCGGTGGTCACCACCGGTGCAGGTATGCCAAAAAAATACATGGGAATGTGGAAAGAAGCGAATATTACAGTCATTCCTGTGGTTGCGTCGGTTGCGGCTGCGAAGATGATGGAAAAAGCAGGTGCCTCTGCGGTAATTGCGGAGGGCGGAGAATCCGGCGGGCATATCGGCGAAATGAGTACGATGCCGCTGGTGCCGCAGGTATGTGATGCGGTGAGTATTCCCGTTTTGGCGGCTGGCGGAATCGGCGACGGTCGTGGAATGGCGGCAGCGTTTATGCTGGGTGCCGTAGGCGTACAAATGGGAACTCGTTTTCTGCTGGCAGAAGAATGCGGTGTGCATCAGAATTACAAAGACATGATTTTGAAAGCGACGGATATTTCAACTGTTACAACAGGCAGACGTTTTGGTGGAAATACCTGCCGCTGCCTGAAAAATCCCTTTAGCCGCTCCTTCCTGAAAGTGGAATACGCACCAGAGACGACGGCAGAAGATGTTGCTGAACTGGGCGTCGGTGCATTACGTAAAGCGGCGGTAGAAGGAGATACCAAAGAAGGCTGTTTCCTTGCCGGACAGATTTCCGGTATGGTGAAGAAAGCACAGCCTGCAGCAGAAATCATTAAAGAAATTGCAGTAGAAGCAGAAGCGCTGCTGAAAGGAGCTGCCAAATGGGTAAAATAGCCTTTGTCTTTTCAGGGCAAGGTGCGCAAAAAGCCGGTATGGGCAGAGAGTTTTATGAGACAAGTGAAAGCGTAAAAGAACTGTTTGCAAGGGCGGAGGAACTCCGCCCCGGCACTTTGCAGCAATGCTTTGAAGGAACGGATGAAGAACTGAAAATCACAGAAAATACGCAGCCGTGTTTATATCTGGCAGATATTGCGGCAGCAATGGCACTGCAGGAAGTCGGTGTCACACCGGAAGCAGTGGCAGGTTTTTCTCTGGGAGAAATTCCGGCACTGGCGTTTGCCGGTGCATATAGTCCGCTGGATGGATTCCGTCTTGCTTGTGCCAGAGGTATGGCAATGGGAAAAGCAGCTAAAGCCAATCCGGCATCCATGGTTGCGGTAATGAAATTAGAAAACAGCGTAGTGGAAGCGCTGAGTGAAAAATATCCACATGTATTCCCGGTTAATTATAATGGTCCCGGTCAGTTGGTTGTTGCGGGAAAGAAAGAAGAATTGGATGTTTTTGGAAAAGACGTCAAAGAAGCAGGCGGCAGATGTATGCCGGTTGCCGTGGGAGGAGGATTCCATTCTCCGTTTATGGATGAGGCGTCGAAGGAATTTGCGGCGGCAGCAAAAGAAGTGAAAATCAAACTGCCTCAGCTGACCGTATATTCCAATTATACCACCAAACCATATACAGAAGATGTACTGGATTTGATGGAAAAACAGATTAACCATTCCCTGCGTTGGCAGGAAAGTATTGAAAACATGGCGGCAGATGGCTTTGATATCTTCATTGAAGTAGGAGTTGGTACAACGCTGAAAAAATTGATTAGCCGTATTCTTCCAGACAGTAAAGTGTATGCAGTATCCAACATGGAAGAAGCACGTCGTGTGGCAGAGGAGGTACGCTGAAAGATGTTAAAAGGAAAAACAGCCGTAATAACAGGCGGTTCTCGTGGGATCGGCGCTGCAATTTGTAAAAAATTTGCCGAAAACGGTGCCAATATTGCGTTGCTGTATGCTGGCAATACACAGAGAGCCGAAGAAACCAAAGCAGCTTTGTTGGGAATAGGTGTGAAAGCGGAGGCATACCAATGCAACGTGGCAGATGCTGCGCAGGTGGCAGATGTGTGCAAGCAAATCATAGCAGATTTTGGCGGTGCAGATATTTTGGTGAACAACGCAGGCATTACGAAGGACAAATTGGTACCGATGATGAAAATCCCTGACTTTGACAGTGTGGTGGATACCAATCTGAAAGGTGCTTTTTATATGATAAAACAGCTGTATCCCGTCTTTATGAAACAGAAAAGCGGAAAAATCATCAATATTAGTTCCGTTTCTGGATTGATGGGGAATCCCGGTCAGACCAACTATGCAGCTTCAAAGGCAGGGCTGATTGGTTTAACGAAGTCCGTTGCGAAAGAATTGGCAAGTCGCAATGTATGCTGTAATGCCATTGCGCCCGGTTTTGTGGCAACGGATATGACGGAAAATTTATCGGAAAACAATGCATTGAAAGATCATATCCCAATGAAAAGATTTGGCACGCCGGAGGATGTGGCAAAGCTTGCCCTGTTCCTTGCCAGTGACCAGTCTGATTATATTACAGGCGAAGTCATTCGGATAGACGGCGGTCTTGCCATGTAGGAGGTACGTTTATGAAGAGAGTAGTTGTAACAGGTATGGGTGCCGTAACGCCCATCGGCAACACGGTTCCCGCATTTTGGGAAGGGCTGAAAAATGGAAAAAACGGCATCGGCATGATTACCCGTTTCGACGTATCTGAGTCGAAATACAAACTGGCAGCGGAAGTAAAAGATTTTGATCCGTTGTGCTGTATGGACAAATTATCGGCGAAAAAATTGGACCGTTTTACTCAGTATGCTATGGCGGCAGCAGTGGAAGCGATGACAGACAGCGGTCTGGAAGGTAATATTGAAAAAGAAGAACTGGGCGTATACTTCGGCAGCGGTATCGGTGGTTTTGAGACGTTTGGCGAGTCTTATAAAACGCTGGAAGAAAAAGGTCCTAGACGGGTATCTCCTTTGTTTATTCCTAAAATGATCAGCAATATTGCAGCAGGAAATATTGCAATTCGTTTCCAGGCGCAGGGACCGTGTGTTTCTATGACAACAGCATGTGCAACCGGTACGACCTGTATTGGGGAAGCATTCCGTGCGATTCGCCATGGATATACTACAGCAGCAATCTGCGGCGGAAGTGAAGCGGCGATCACGCCACTGGCAGTGGCAGGCTTTGGTGCGTGTATGGCATTAAGTCCTTCGGAAGATCCCAACACAGCGTCTCTGCCTTTTGACAAACGCAGAGGTGGTTTTGTGATGGGAGAAGGGGCAGGCGCACTGATTTTGGAAGAGTATGAGCACGCAAAAGCCAGAGGTGCGAAAATATATGCAGAAGTATGTGGATATGGTTCAACTTGTGACGCGCATCATGTGACAGCTCCGGATGAAAAAGCAGTAGCGAGTGCAAAGGCAATTCAAGATGCAATGAAAGATATTTCTGACATTCCGGTAGAAAAAATCTATATCAATGCCCATGGAACGGGCACTGCACTCAATGATAAAACGGAAACACTGGCAATTCACCATGCTTTGGGTGATGAGAAAGCACAGCAAGTGCATATTAGCTCCACGAAATCCATGACAGGGCATATGCTGGGAGCGGCAGGAGCAGCGGAAGCCATTGCGGCGATACTGGCGCTGGAACATCAACTGGTTCCGCCGACAATCAATCTGTTGGAACAGGATGAATTATGCGATTTGCATTATACACCCAATACGGCACAGGAAGCGGAATTGGAAGCAGTTTTATCTACCTCGTTAGGATTTGGCGGTCATAATGCGTGCATCGCATTTAAAAAATGCAGAGGATGATGTGAGAGATGGAAACAACAAAAATTGCGGAATTAGCAAAAATATTAAAGCAAAATGGATTGACCAAATTGGATTTAACAGAAGGCGAAAATCGCTTGGTACTAGAGGCGGCGGTTGGAACAGCAGCGCCGGCAGCAGAAGCACCGATGCCAGTTGTGGCAGAAGTGCAGCACGATTTGATACAAACAGCGTCTGCTGTACCGACAAAAATGGAAGAAGAGTTTTATGAGCAGAAAACACCGCTGGTAGGTACAGTTTATCTGGCACCACAAAGCGGTGCAGCACCTTTCGTATCGGTTGGAGACCATATTGCGGCAGGAGACCCCATTTGTATTGTAGAATCCATGAAGATGTTTAATCAAATTGCGGCGGAATGCAGCGGTACCATTGAGGAGGTCTGCGTGGCAAACGGTCAGCTTGTGGAATATGGTCAAGTGTTGTTCCGTATCCGTGAAGATTGATGAGAAGAAGGCGGAATCATATGAATCAAGAAGAATTGAAAAAAATATTGCCTCATCGAGACAATATGTTGTTGATTGATGAAGCAGAACTGCGGGACGGTGTTGCATATGGGAAAAAAACCATCCGTCCCGACGAATGGTTTTTACAGGGACATTTTCCTGGCAATCCCGTAGTGCCGGGTGTCATTTTATGCGAAATATTAGGACAGTCCACCTGTGTGCTGTTGTCTGAAACGGCGGAAGGCAACGCAACACCGTATTTTACTGGTTTGGATAAAGTACGGTTCAAAAATAGTGTGCATCCAGGTGATGTATTGGAGACGGAGTGCACGCTATTGAAACACAAAGGTCCGTTTTATTGGGCTAGCGGGAAAGGATTTGTCAACGGGAAATTATGCGTCAGTGCAGAGTTTTCCTTTGCGCTGATAAAGGAGTAAGAGGATATGTTTTCTAAAATTCTCATAGCAAACAGAGGAGAAGTGGCAGTTCGCATCATTCGCGCATGCAAAGAGATGGGGATTGAAACCGTTGCGGTGTATTCCGAGGCGGATCAGAATTCCTTGCCTGTTGCATTGGCTGACGAAAGAATCTGCATTGGGGCTAATGCAGCGGTGGACAGTTATTTGAACCAGAAAAATATCATCAGTGCTGCTTTGGCTTCCAATGCGGAGGCGATTCACCCTGGGTACGGCTTTTTGTCAGAAAACCCGGAATTTGCGGCTTTATGTGAGGAAAAGGGAATCATTTTCATTGGTCCGGACAGCAATGTGCTGCGTGCTATGGGCGATAAAGATAATTCCCGCCGGTTGATGAAAGAAATTGGTGTACCAGTGGTTCCGGGAACAGAAATTTTACAGGATGCAGCAGAAGCGAAACGGCTGGCTGCTGAAATTGGTTATCCTGTGTTGATCAAAGCAACGGCAGGCGGCGGCGGGAAAGGCATCCGTGTGGTAGAACGGGAAGAAGATCTGGAGACTGCCTTTTTTGCAGCATCAGAAGAGGCAAAAAGTGCGTTTGGCAATGGTGATGTATTTCTGGAAAAATATTTGACTTCCGTGCGCCATGTGGAAATGCAGGTTTTGGCGGATGCATTCGGAAATATTGTTTGTTTGGGTGAACGGGATTGCTCTTTGCAACTGAATAAACAAAAAGTATTGGAAGAAACACCTTGCCCGGTCATGACGGAAGAAATGCGGCAGAAGATGATGGAAGCAGCTGTGAAAGCGGCAAAAGCAGCGCATTATGTAAATGCAGGAACTGTGGAATTTTTGTTGGCGCCAGACGGGAACTTTTATTTTATTGAAATGAATACGCGTCTGCAGGTAGAGCATCCAATTACAGAAGAAATCAGCGATATTGATATCGTAAAATGGCAAATTCGGATTGCATGCCAAATTCCGCTGGACTTCACGCAACAAGATATTCATTTGCATGGACATGCGATGGAATGTCGGATCAATGCCAGAAGTACTGGACAGGTCGACTTTTTGCATATTCCAGGAGGTTCCCGTGTGCATTTTGACACGGCGTTGGTACAGGACAGCCTGATTGTACCGTTTTATGATTCCATGATTGGAAAATTGATTGTATATGCGAAAACAAGAGAAGATGCCATTCGGAAAATGGAAGTGGCACTTTGTGAAATGGTTATTCACGGCATTCAAACCAATATTGAAGACCAGCTGCATCTGGTACGGAATCCAAGATTCCAAAAAGGAGAATATGACACAATGATTTTACCGGAATTGCTGGCGGAAGGAGGCACAGAACTTGAATAATATTGTCGGTATGTTTCGAAAATCAAGAAATGTGCTGGAAAGCGGTGGCATTACCCCTACAGTAGAAGAAAAAATTCGTTGCCCCATTTGTAAATCTATTGATACCAAGCGTTCTGTTGCAAAGCATAAGATGGTATGCCCTTCTTGTGGGTATCATTACCGCATTGGTGCAAGAACGAGAGTTAAGGCGATTTGCGACAAAGGAAGCTTTCAGGAATTGTTTACAGAGTTATATACGGAGAACCCACTAAGTTTTCCGGGTTATGCGGCAAAAATAGAAGATGCACAGACGGCATCCGGTCAGCAGGAGGGTGTGGTTTGCGGTACGGCTACCATACGTCATCAGCCTTGTGCGGTATTTGTCATGGATCCGCAGTTTATGATGGGCAGCATGGGTTCTGTGGTAGGTGAGAAAATTACACGTTTGTTTGAATATGCAGCAGAGCAGAATTTGCCAGTAGTTGGTTTTACTGCATCTGGCGGAGCGAGAATGCAGGAAGGTATACTGTCTTTAATGCAGATGGCAAAGACCAGCGGAGCGGTGCGGTATCACAGTGATCGCGGAGGTTTATATATTACGGTTTTGACGGATCCGACAACAGGCGGTGTAACAGCAAGCTTTGCGATGCTGGGAGATATTATCTTGTCTGAACCGAACGCATTGATTGGTTTTGCGGGGCGTCGTGTGATTGAACAGACTACAAAGAAAAAATTGCCGGATGATTTTCAACGAGCAGAATTTTTGCAGGACTGTGGATTTGTGGATGCGATTGTACCGCGAACGGAACTGCGCGTAACATTGGAACGTCTGCTGAAGCAGCACGAGAGGAGGAAGGGCGTATGATGGCGGCTTATGAAAGGCTTCAGGCTGCTAGAGCACAGGATCGTCCCACGTCCCGTGCATATATAGAGCAGTTGTTCACAGAACGGACAGAATTGCATGGAGATAGAAAATATGCAGATGATCCAGCAATTATTGGCGGGATTGGCTATTTAGGAGAGATTCCGGTGACGTTTATCGGGATTGAGCGCGGTCGGGACTTGCAGGAAAGAATCCGCTGTAATTTTGGCTGTCCGATGCCGGAGGGATATCGAAAAGCACTGCGGCTAATGAAACAGGCGGAAAAATTTCATCGTCCGGTGATTTGTTTTGTAGATACTTCTGGTGCATATTGCGGAGAAGAAGCGGAGGAGCGCGGACAGGCGCAGGCAATCGCAGATAATTTGCTGCAGATGATGGGATTGGAAACACCAATTATTACGGTTGTCATTGGAGAAGGCGGAAGCGGTGGCGCAATTGGCTTATCTGTGGCGAGCCGGGTATATATGCTGGAAAATGCTGTGTTTTCGGTGATTTCTCCAGAAGGTTGTGCTAGTATTTTGTGGAAAGATGCCACAAAAGCGGCAGAAGCGGCGGAGTGTCTGAAGATTACCGCTGAGGATATGAAGCACTTTGGAGTTGCAGAAGATGTGATTCAGGAAAACTTTGATGCGTTTGAAACCATGTGTGCGGAAATAAAGGCAAGGCTTCTTGCGGATATTCATGAGCTGGAGCAATACGCTGGAAAAGAATTGGTGGAGAAACGATATGCACGGTTCCGGAAATTGGGTATTTTCGGTGAAACAAAATAAAGATAAGGAGGGTCTTATGATGGAATAGTCATAAGGCTCTTTTTTTGTGCAAAAACATAGGATAGCAGGAAAGAATCCTATCGAGGGTAATCAAAAAACTGTTGTACAATGCGGAAGACGAAGGGAAAAGATGTATTAGAAAAGATGCCGCATGGCGCGGTGAGGCAGACGCATAGCGAGAAATGATTCTGGAATGTAAAAAGATGCGGAAAAAACAAAACGGCATGGAAAGAAGGACAAGAAGGCAGACTTTCTGTAGTGGAAACTAGCGTCAAATCAGTGCATCACCGTTTGGACGAGTATGCATAGTATGATAGGGGGAAGATCACTTGTATTGGAAGAAGAGATAGAAAAATCCGTGGTTTTGGGTTGGTTTGCTGGAGGTAATCCTGACGGCAATCGGCGTAAAATTGGAAATGTTTATCCATTGGATAGTATTGGGATTCTGATGGATCCGACGGTAAAAAATGATTTCGGATCATATTGGAAAATCAAAACAGAAGGGAGAGGAATGGTATTGATTTATATTGCAATAGATGATGGGCATGGCGTAGAAACAGCCGGAAAACGAACCCCCTTATTTGCAGATGGCACATATATGGCAGAAAATGAATATAATGCAGCAGTAGCAGGATTTTTGCAAAAGGCATTGCAAAGATGTGGATTTCACACCATTTTGGTAGCACCGGAAGAAAAAGATACGCCGTTGTCTGTACGCGTAAAGCGTGCGAATGATGCACAAGCAGATGCATATGTCAGCATTCATGCCAATGCATATGGAACAGATTGGAATGAAGCAAATGGTGTAGAAAGCTGGGTATATGACAAAGCAGACGCTAAAACGCTGGCGTTTGCGAAAGCGATTCATCGCGGATTGGTGTCTGCAAGCGGCAGGAAAGATAGAGGGTTAAAGAAGAGCGGAGATTTATATGTGCTCAAACAGACAAAAATGCCAGCAGTATTGGTGGAAGGCGGGTTTATGACAAATCTGACAGAAGCAAAGCTGTTACTTTCTGAGGAATATCGGAAAGTGTGTGCAGAAGGAATCTGCCAAGGCATTTGTAACTATTTTCAAATCCCTTATCAAGTAGAGGAAGGAGGAGAAAAAGAGATGAAACGATATCAGAGTATTGAAGATCTGCCTTATGGCAAAGAGATTATGCAGAAATTGGTCGAAGAAGGCGTACTGAGCGGAGATGAAAATGGAAATTTGAATTTGTCGGAAGATATGGTACGCGTCTTTATGATTTTGGATCGCAAGGATGTTTTATAATACCATGAATTGAGGAATCAAAAATACCCGATATGAAATGCCATACCGGGTATTTTTATTTGATTGTTAGAAATATCCCAAACCCTTTGCACAAATAGGGATTTGTTATTTACCTTTATTCTTGAAAAATCCGAGGGTATGAAGAAAAGTCTGTAAATAAGATTCTTCTATGATAAGACTGGGTGG